>Ga0123352_10002401_pt1 | contig 26042 bp, 15 predicted proteins | sample TergutLab28metaG_FD_89700 | JGI IMG/M metagenome (GOLD analysis project Ga0123352, IMG submission 89700) | Labiotermes labralis P1 segment gut microbial communities from Petit-Saut dam, French Guiana - Lab288 P1 | ecosystem: Host-associated > Arthropoda: Insects > Digestive system > Gut ...
GCATGTTGTTGAGTTACTCAATTATTATACCAACTACTGCACATATATAAAATTTATAAAATTTACACATTAAAACATTAAAAACGCTCCGACATGTTTCGGTCCTAGGACCATCATCAGGGAACCATATCGTCCTTGCTAAAGTCACACTATAAATTAATGTGACTTTTTATAGTGTGACTTTAGCAAGGACGATATGGCTCCCTGATGATGGTCCTTTATAAATTTTATATATGTGCAGTAGTTGGTATAATAATTGAGTTTGTGGATGTTATTATGAACGGACACTATCTGAACAGTCTCGTAGAAGCAAGATCATCATACAAAGCTCATTTCCTTAGTTTACTTCCGTTTGTCCCTTACTCCACCTGTCCCAATACACGCACTCTTCTTCGCAATACATATTCTCCTGACTTTATTCTTCCCTCTTAAGGTTTTGTAAAATGAAGTTAATCTTGCGTCACAGTTTTTGCCTTCTATGGAAAAAAATAATTAGACGTTAAGTGAACCTCTCCGTGCATCTCTCGATAACATCTAGTGAATATCATACAGCTTTTCTAAACAGGGAAATTTCTCTTCTATTTTCAGTCCTGAACATCAAGCAAACAATAGCTTTCAACTTTGAAAACTTTGTTTCACGTTTGCGGGCAAACACACACAAAACACAATTACCCCATCCTGCAACTTTCTGTTTTCTCACAAAAATGGCAATGGCTGTTGTTACATTGAAAACAGCCACTTCAGATTTAACTAAATACAAAAACGAGAGGAGAAAATGAAAGTCAATATTTAGCACTCTCCACACTCAAAGCGTTTACTCAAACGCAGGAGAAAAACGCCAGTAAGTAATTAAAGTTAATCCACTTCAAGCCACGTCTTAGTGCAGGACCCGATGATGTCATAAAACGTACATGTTAAACCACGAGATACACGAGGCTCACTTATACTCTACGAGACAAATAAAAACCCGAAACATAAGGAAAGTAAAAACAAGGACAATAATTAACTCTATGAAGTACAATCCCTCTCAAACAGTTAATAATCCCTCAGAGGGTAAGATTTCCTCCGCCTGTTACAAAACACAGAGGAATCCGCCACTGACACTTGGCCTGCGCACTCATATCCAACTTATTTATATCAATGTACATACATATCTCCAGGGCTCTGAAGTGATCTATTCCCTTCGTGCAATTTTATAAATTAGGCCTCCAAAGCGGTCTCTTCCTTTCAGGTGATTATAATATCTGGTGTCCCAAACAGGCGTTTACCTTCCAGTGATGATATCTGGCCTCCCCAGGAGTCTCTTTCCTTTAGGTAACTGGCTAATCCCGGTGGCTGTGCAGTCTAAGGTGTGGGATCGCATATTCGAATGCCGCTGAAGGCACGGAAGTTCGTCTCTCGTGTTGGTTGAGTGTTGTGTAGGTATCAGTCTCTGAGAGGGGATTATCTTTCGTTCAGAGAAGCCCTACTGTGTGTGTGTGTGTGTGTGTGTCTAAATGTAAGTGATCTAGAAACCTCAGCAATGATGCGGCCTAGGTCCGAGTTGGAATGATGCGCCACAGAAAAAAAAATTATATCATATAAGCCTTGGTCTGCAAATGGTCTCTTCCCTTCTGGTAATTATATCTATGTAATAAGTCTCCCGCCTTATCTCTTCACTTCTGTAATTACTCGTATATCTACCCAATAGGTTTCCAAACTTGTCTTCCCTAATGGTAATTATATTTACCCAACTGGTCTCCCGCCTTATCTCTTCCTTTCTGGTAATTATATCTACCCAGTAGGTCTTCTAACTTGTCTCTTCCCTTCTGGTAATTATATGTACCTAAAGGGCCTTCCATCTTATCCTTTCTGGTAATTATATCTACCCAAAGGGTCTCCCCCCTTACCTCTTCCCTTATGGCAATTATATCTACCCAATGGGTCTCCAAACCTTTCTCTTACCTTATGGTAATTATATCTACCCAATGGGTCTCCCACCTTATCTCTTCCCTTATGGTAATTATATCTACCTAATGGATCTCCTAACTTATCTCTTCCCTGCTGGTAATTATATCTACCCAATGGGTCTCCTAACTTCTCTCTTCCCCTATGGTAATTATATCTACCCAGTGGGTCTCCCAAATTATCTCTTCCCTTCTGGTAATTACGGCATTTGTCACTAGGTCTCATAAATTGTCTTGTTTCTGCATATTTTCCCTCAGAAGTTCTTCAAGCATATCTTATGAGCATGATTCCCATACGCTCATGTTAAACATTCCGTAACATGCCCATTCGTTCGTGGCATAAAGTTTTAAAAACATATGAATGAACATACAGCTGCCTCTAATACAAGAACGCCTTAAGAGTAAGATCATAAAACATAACAAATAGACTTCAACTACACTATACATAGCCTTACAAAACTATACACTAAAACAGAACCATCAATTCCAACAAGTAACACAATGACGAAATTGATAACATTAATTCTCTTACACCTTACTCGTATATACGTTCAGAACTGCTTTAAAAACAGCAGAATTGGGGCCACACTAGTGAAACGACTAGGAATTTTAGTAACACACTGTATAAAGTTGTCCACCCGCAAGATCGGTCTTAGTGTACAGGCTGCATCTACTGTAGAATTCCCTTTGAACTTCGCAACTATAACGCTTGAGTAACACACACAAAGGGGTAAAATGGCAGAAGGGGTTAGCAAACGTCCCGACTTATTTGCCAGCTAAAAGGTGTACAAGTGTCAGAACATTAAACCTGCAACAGCGGGCATCTCCAGTACCTGTCACCACATACCTATAAATTTCAAAACTCCCTTTGTTCCTATGAGAATTAGTGTAAAACTTCAACGTTACAGATCTGGGTTTAAGTCTGTCGTACCTGATAGCCTCAACGGAGATCAAGCCATATTTTTTTTTGTACTTGTTAAAATTCATACCGTCATAGGTGTCTGCTGCTGAAAATGAGCAGGGTGCATTTACGTTTCAGGCAGTATCACCACACCTGTGCCGTACCAGGAAGGGGACGACGAACACTCAATCGCACGCAGAGGCATGAATTTAAGAGTATTTTCGCTATCACATCAAGACCGGTTCTGACGCCAATCAAATCACGCCATTCAAAGTGTACCAAGTATTCTCAGGACGTGTAAACGCAAGCGGCAAGCACTTGACTCCAAAACATGCGACACCTCTGCAATAGCTGATACCTACATCACGTACCCCGATATCTGTGGGTCCTACAACTTAAGGTACAGTATATGGACCTGAGCTGCACTCAGGAATTTGCGGTTTATAACTCCGATTCAGTGAATGGCTATTGTGAGACTGTACTGCAAATGTCGACACTCACTCTCAGTAAATGGTGAGCAGTGATGTAAAATAAGCCACGACAACGTTGCTCAAAAATCAGTGTTCATTATCATTACATAACTCGTAACTAGTAGCCAACGTTGCTATTGTCTAAGACCAGATAAAATGACTGTCGTAGCGGGTCCAGTGTTGTGACGATCATTCGTCGTACGAATGTTGCCAAGTCCACACAACTTAGCCGACAGTATTATGGGCTACTTTAAAAGCAAACTCTTTCAGTGCCCCAGCTACATGCTTATATACACCTAGAGACCAAGATTTGAAGCCAGGTCTTCAAGCACCACTCTACGTTCTTTAACCCCGCCGCTTCCAATTTATCAGTCCCATCTACAGTGCGACAGAAACACAATTTTAATCAGCTATACTACGGATTACATAACAGACATTTTACGTTAAAATTTATTTAGACGCAAACAATCACAGACGCTGACGCTCTTCAAACACGCGCAATGGATGTTCTTCTTCCCCTTCGACATAATGGCCGTCACAGGAATAGTTCATGAAAAGGGCGGTGGTAAGAACAGCACTCATGCGTCATTAAAGAAGATAAGGAGCCTGATTTTCGACCTGGAGGGATGGTACACCTCACTTTTTGTTGTTATACTGACTCGGAGCAGGAAAGTTCTGTGACAGTGCCTTAAATCAGAACTTCAATAATTTTTATTACAATTCATAATTAGTAATAATCTTCGTATATGCCGCTGTACAACGTGTGTACATGAAAAGTCACGTTACATTAAAACGAGACAGGAAATGTACATGTAACCTAACACTGAGGAGAGTTCGTGTAATCATTGTTGTAGAGGAAAAGCAATAGGCGTTACACATTCTGAGTGTGTGTTTGTAGCCTTAGTTATCCAGCATCCAAAGCGCATGCGTCGTATTATAATGCCAACTGTGGCCCGTCTGGCTCTACCAAAATTTTCCACATTATCTTATACGCGGCACGATTTTCGAGAAAATAAAAAGTTGTACATAAAATGTGTATTTTAACTTCCTCTACAAATTTGTCTGAAACATTTGTCATTTTGAGAAGAAATTAGCGAGATATGATCATAAATTTATAGTCGTCTTTAAGTACAAGACCCGTTATTCTTGTCAGATTTTAATGAAACTTGAATTTTGTCGACAGATTTTCGAAAAATATTAAAATATCAAATTTTACGAGAATCCGTTTATCTGGAGCTGAGGTGTTCCATACGGAAGGTCGGACAGACATACGAACAGGCATGACGAAGCTAACAGTCGCTATTGGCAATTTTGCGAATGCGCCTAAAACCGTATCAACATGTACTGACATCTGGGTTACAATCGTGTCGGTTTAAAAGGGAACAGGAATTTTAACATTTGTACCGTGCATCTTTATTATTTGTATAACGAGCCAACAAATACACAATTAAGCAAAAATTTCTTATATTGTTCTTTATTACACTGCCCCCACATGTTTCGACGTTACTGCATCGTGTTCAATGAGTTCGTAGTCAGTAACTGCTAAGTTACATAGCTATGTGAATGCAGTATTGGTGATACGTTTTAAACCTTTACATATATTTTGCTGTCAATATTTAAAATCATTAAAAATGTTACAACTGTTCCAGCCACAATAAAAATATTTTGTCGTGAATTCTTAGGAAGTACTGTGTTGTGGCCGTATCTGCAATCTGTCTGTTGGTGCTGTTGTTATGTCGGCCCGGTATTGATTGTTGATCAATTGTGCATTTGTTGGTTCAGTAAACAAAAGGGAACAGGAATGTTTATAAGGGAGTTCAGTACCACTGCCATAACTTGTAGAGAAAAGGGATACTGATATTGGACTTTCATTGCAATGTTTCACGCGCCTTCGTAATGAGAGACAACAGTGTGACAGAGGAGGAAAAAAGAAAAAAAAAAGAACAATTTTAATGGTTTATTCCCTGAGGTGCGTTCAAAGAAACAACCACACATCTGTAGAGGAGAACAAACTACAGACGGATACAAGAACGATTTGCACGTCAATGCCTATGTATGAAAACTCAGCTGATTCGGGTTTCTGCACATGCATGTGCTCAAAACAATAGTATTTCGACAGAATAGTTCCTTACATGACATTCAAATTACTTCCAACGACAGATGTAGAACTTAAAGGCACAGACTATATCTCTAATATTATGTACGATTATTCGCGATGGGTCTCTTTTTGAGAATATTAACAAACTTAAACCGGGCTTCATGTAAAGTATGAACTGTTGTATATAGGCTGAAGTACCCACACGGGCCAAAATTATGTTTCGACAAACAGAGGTCAGCCTTGGTTCCAAGAGCGTACGTCCATCGAAATCCTATGACTATGATCCATGAACGGCAGAAGCGACCTCAACATTATTCACTAATTTTACGTACTTTGTTAAAATAATGTGTAAAGAATGTGTCAGATGCGCTGCATTATAAACAACAGTAAAGGTTTCTAATCCAACGACTAGAGTGGATAAGGCGGTAAGAGTGCAAAGCTGACGAATCATCTTCCACCAGTGCGTTTAAGGATGCAAACAGAGGTATGGTGATTTGCCACAGATCCAGCCAATCAGCCAAGTAAACAGTAAATATAACCGATGCGATTATAACGTCCACAGGGATTTTTTTTTATTTTGTCGCAACTGTCCCCAAGTGGGCCAGGGCCTCCTCATTCAAGAGGTTTCTAGATCATACACAGCGACGCACCACAGTCGGTAGGATTCCTCTGGACGAGTGATCAGCTCGTCGCAGACCACTACCTAACAACACACACAACACTCACAACAGACAAACATCCATGTCTCCGGTGGAATTCGAACCCACAATCTCAGCAAGCGAGCGGCCGCAGACCTACGCCTTAGACCGCGCGGCCACTGGGACCGGCTCCACAGGTAAAGCAACTACTAAATTTAAGATCTGTTCATGGCCGACTCATGGCGGTATAATCTTTCCGTCTCGTATGAAGGGTAAGCCACTATCTACTACTAATAAAGAGTAAACTGATAGTGCAAATATTGCTACGTATAAAGAAAAGGCTAGTCTCTAATTGCAGAAGTTAAGTCCTTGGTAGCAACGCCATTACAGGCGACATGAGGGAAATGCCACCACCTACTTCTAAATGACCAGTTCATGGCGGTATAACCACTATATCTACTACGCAGGAAATGGCACTGCCTAATTCCATACGACGGCAGCACTGTGGTGTAGGCCAAGTATGACACCCGGTTTAAGAAACTTAATTCAATAGGACCAAGTCATGGCGGTATAACCATTATATCTGACGAACAGGAAATGCCACCACCTATTTATATAGAAGGCCAAATAAGGCGGTACAAAGAAAAGATCTGGTATGCAGGAGACGACACTACCCAACTCCAGTAAACCCTCCCTGGTCCGGTAAATGGCAGCAGGCTTACATTTAATTCTTGCATAAAAGATCGGCAAAGGTCGAGGTTCAAGGGTCAGTGCGGTTCCCGCCCTAAAGTACTCTATATTTAATTCGCATAATACCATGTCGTGAGAATAAACAAGTTCCACCTTGTGAGCAGGAAATGCCAGTACCATTACGTACCAAAACAGGCGGGATTGTTTTGAAGTTGGGTTCATGTTTTAATCTGAATTATTTAATGTACTAACAGTTTGAAGCAAGCAGTGAAGTGTAAAGGACCGCACCAAAAACATGCTCCAACCATCCAAACGTCTACCACGACAGTTCACAGCCCATTGTGCCTATTACAGCATCACCAGTTTCGTCGCACCGACCAGAACAACATACAGACCTACTCTGACCCACCTGACCTAAGTTCTCATATCCATAACACATTTCTCCTTAAAATTCACTTGAATATGCTATAAGTGGCGGCTGCAAGGTTGGCAAACCCGTTTATTATTCGTAGGATGTCGGTTTGATTCATGGCAGAAGGTTTCGTTTTATCAGTCCGTATAGGCAGAGTGCGGAGTAGTACGAAGTACGGCGTTCCTTGTCTAAAAAGCTCCCCAGTTCACCTTCACGACCATATCCTTACGTCACTGCAAAGTTTCTCTTCCTGAGTAGTGGATATTTACCTCGTCAAGAAGTCCTTGTATTCTAATCACTGTGTCAATAAAATCCAAACACTGTACCTCATCCAGAGGCAACTGGCACGTTCTCAAACTTCGCATTCAATTTCTCTACAATCCATTTTAATCCTTACAAAGGTCGTGAAATGAACTAACAGCCAACTGTACCTTTTTTGTCCGAATTAAATTATTCATCGCAAAGAACACACATCCCCATTTTCAGATGTTTCATATATATATATATATATTACAAAATCTGCTGAATACTCTGTCTTCTTCTTCCTATCCTTCAGTCTTTTGACTGGTTGGCAGCTTTCCATCTGGAATTGTTGCGAGCCATTATTTTCATTGCTGTATAACTGTCAGCTCCTGTGTTTCTGGCTACTTGCTTTACGTGCTGTAGTCGAGGTCTTCCAACGGCCTTTTTTTTCCGGATATTGCTCCTTCAAGGACGTTTACTACAAACTCGTTATGCCTAACTGTATGCCCTATCCATGAGTGGCGTCTATTTTTTAAAGTTTTTAAAAGTAATCTTTCTTCTTTAGCCCTTTGAAAAACTTCATCTTTCGTTAGTCTGTCTGTCCATTTTATTTTTAATATTCTTCTCCAGCATCATGTTTCAAATGCATTTACGACCCTCTCTTCATTTTTTCCTAAGGTCCATGTTTCTGATCCATAAACAGCAACACTCCAAATACAGATATTTATAAGTTTCTTTTTTTATTTCCAAACTAAGGTTATTCGAACAGAGTAGCTGCTTTTATTATTAAACATAAATTTAGTTTCTTTAATTCGTTGCATTATGTCTTTTTTTGGTACAGTGACAATGAAAAATGCAATTGAAATTTTCTAAGTAAAATTCAGATTATTGTGTGTACAGAATACTCTGTATATACAATAATCTAAATTTTCCTTAGAGAATTTCAATAGTATTTTCATTGTCACTGCACCAAGAAAAAAGCAAACAAACCAATTTAAGAAGTGACATTTCAACTGGAATCTTTTACCGAAATATTAAGTAGAACTGCACGAATACGGATAAAATGCACAGGCCATATATGGTTTGCGGGAGGTGAACAAGAGGAAATTATGTTCTGGCAAATACGAAATCTTTTTCGCGGAGCTAACTCGTTCGGTCAGGTGCACTGGTTTTGTAATGTATGTTGTTTGTGTAGCTACGGACCTGAAGTGCTGTGGTGACGTCTACTGTAGCCAACGTAAGAAGACTGAACGAGTAAATGCCAAGTCGTTCAGCTAACCTGCTGAATGGAGTGCTAGGCAAACAGTGGCGTAGATTCAACTTAGGTTCTTGCCAAGACGTTCGTCCAGCAGTAAACTTCGTGCTTGCGTCCAAACATCCAACACAGACTATTTGTACCCACTTCCACGTCTGAACAGGTAACTACTTACGATAGTATGAGTTTTCTTAATTGAACAGCCTTTGTCTGGTTACAGGACCTACAAAAGACACCTATTTCGTGGCGAAATTTCTTTTTATTGAGTACGTCACCGTTTTTAAACTAGTCAGTAAATTTCCTGCTCTCTAATTATTGCGTTCACAAAAGCGCAACAGTGGGTCATACCACGCGCCGAATGAAGCCAGTTCTAACTTCCACCCTATTTACCCACAGTCACTTTTAGTGTTATGGTCACACCTATCCTTACATCTAGAACGTGATTTATTTCCATTAAGTTTCCAACCAAAATTATTTACGCATTTGCTGTTTTCCTTACGCATGTCCAATACTCGGTCGATTACGTCTTAGACTTAACAACCACAAAAAGTATGCATTTTTATGCATGAAATCAAAATTTTAAAATGTCATTGAACAAGGCTTCTGGTGGAACTTATGTCTTTCAGATAATTCGTTGAATACGTTTAGACCTGCAAGAACCACAGAATGATTAATAACTATGAAATTCAATGAAGTATTTCAGTATGCAATTTTCACCAAGTTGACCTTTTTCAAACAGGCCTACAGCCTACATTACTGGCAGTCCGCCAAGGGGGGATTTACATTATTGCGCGAGGATGTTCTGGAAGTAATAACCAAATTTTTAGTAACTTTATCATCAGGTTAGCCGTACACCGGACCGTGTAGGCAGTTACTAATGGTTTATGGCAAATGAGTTTTGAGAAAATGCCGTAGGAACGTCATCAGCGGATCTTAAGGGAAGCTTCTTCACCTGTTGCTCGAAATCAATAGCGCCTGTCCCTTGCCCGCACTTTATTGAGCAGAACACTGGAACACTTCAACATTCGCTGAGGCAGAACGGCAACAAGGCTAAATAAAATCATCGCAGACCTTATATTCAATCTGCTCTGCCCTTCGTGCGTTCTTTCCACAGAGAGAACAAAATTAATGCACACTGGAGAGGTTGTTCCTGTCTGACAGCCCACAACTCAAATCAAGGGATTTCAATGAGAATTTTCAGCGCACACATACATTATAAGGCCAAGAATACATTCTTATCAAACTCCTCCGAATTTTCCAGTCGAGGTACATAATTTTCGTCAGCTACATTACGTGTGACCATCTATACAAGAATGGTAATCACCACACCGCGTCGAATTTCACATACGAAAGCAATGGGCGAAACGTGGGGTCAACAGGATCACGAACCTGCAGTCCTCGGAGAAAGGGTTCTCTCACACACTTCCTTTCGTGCAGGTGCACTCAGAACACAATTGCAAAGCTTGTGATAAATGAAATGTCAGCTGTCCTCAGACAGGACTAACAAGCCTGTATTCGAATTAAAATTCTTTGGTACTTTAATGAAACACGTGTCACCTTCATTAACTAAAACTTCAGCACACTAACAGAAAGTTTGACAAGAACGCGTAACTAGCCTACACTTAAATAAAATTATCGCACCTCTTACGCACGTTTACCTGCTCATTCAATACGTAACAATACAAAAAAAAAATTAATTTTTCTTGATTTCAAACTCTCGCCATGTTCTGAATGTATGTTCTTTTTTTTGAGGTCATTCCTCGGCGTCCGAATTTTGTGTCGACGTTTCAGAACAGTCAGCTCCATCTTCATAGGTGGTGTAATCAGGAAGATTTCTTCCTGTTGACACCACATACGAAGATGGAAATGACAGAATGTTCCGAAACGTCGGCACATAAAATTCAGACGCCGGGGAATCACCCAAAACAATGAATAAAATATTCAATTTATTTTATCCGTTGGTATTGTTCAATGTCCAAACAGTGACAAATTTTTAGCTGCAGTTATTAATACCAGAGACATGAGCTCATCATTCCAGTCTTGGTATGGACGATCCTGGCGATAATTAAAATTTAATACAGAACTCTGAAACATGGAATTTAATGGTGACATCTATATCAGAAAAGATTACTATGAATAGAAAGATACCTACGATCTATGTGGCAATTAATTTGATGCTAAAATAATTATGGAAAACGGAAGAATCTCGAGAAACAGCCTCTCAGTGGACGGCTCACCGACTTCTTCGCATACGCTGGCCTGGAGAGTGATGCCGTTTATCCAGCTTTTAAAATACGCGCATTTTGGTTTGCTTAACAGAACTGGACAACTGCACTTAAATTGTAAGCAAATGTACTCAGAATAGTGACTGGTATTGCGCACGAACATCGATGTGGAAGCCGTTGCTCTTAACAGATTTTGTCCCCTCTGACAAAACAAAAATACAAACAGCCAATATAATTTCTTTTGTTTGATCAAATAACGCAGAATGACGCTTATAATCCAGGCAATAGAACAAGGAAACAGAGAGTTACAATAAACAGCACCACCATTAGCAAATGTTGGAATGCCAGCGGAACACAGACACTTCAATAAGAACCCCTAAGTCGAAACAAGCATCATTTACACTTACTTTTAATAAAACAGTTCATAAATGCGCTTACAATAAAGACAAAAGGCAGACGATTCAACGAGAAAGCGAAAAGAGAGATAAATACAATCACTTGTTTTTGACAATAAGATCATAGTAAAGCGGGAGACACAAACTTAAATGAGAAAGCCGTTAAGTTAAAACATCGGTAATTTTTTACAAAGCATTCATGAAAGTACTTCAGTAACGAATTCTTACGCTTATACATACATCGCGGCCTACTTACGGGTGCAGCGATCATGAAAAAAGGGTAAACAAATGCAGTATCACTTGTATTTAATGACAAAACAACTAAAATGCGCCCAGAGTAGTGGTGTAAGGCACACACTGAAATGAAAAAGGCTTTAAAACAAACATCACTCACTTCTGACAAAAAAATCATGGAGACACTTCAGCGATGAAGCCAAGTTTACAGTAACAACAGTACCTATTTCTCACAAAACAATCACAGAAAAAGTGCTGACAATAGCTGTGGGACACACATATTTTAAGGACAAGCGTCTAAACAGACATCATCTTTTGACGACAGAACCACGGAAAAGCTCTTGGAACAGGGGTGCAAGACACACATCTGGATGAGAAAGATAAGTTTAAACATATATCATCACTACTTTTTTTAAAGCAATGACAGCAAAGTGCTTAGATTAGTGATTGAAGACAGGTATAAATTACAACAAAAGATAAGCTTCAATTGGTTTTGAACTGGATACATCAATGCAGTATAAATTTTTGGAGGTTGATATTTACAGGGAATACTAGGGTAATAATACAAAAAAGCATGAAACAGGAACGTGCTAACACCTACCTTTGTACCGCACACCTGGATTTCCCTGGAAATGAGACAGAAAAAGAACACAAGTTAGAAAAGAGAGTATGGAGTAATAACAAAAACCATTCATAAAATAACGGCTACTAAAACAATGAAACATCAGAGACAGCAAATAGAACGAAAACAGGTACATGTACACAAGAGCAGATAATCAGTTGGAAAGGAAGTAGCAACAGGGGTGTGATAAAGAGTGCAAAACAGAGGAAGTGCAGGACCCGGCAATAAGAGATATTGAGTTTAGAGTCTGCAAATTGTAAAGTACAGCTACAACTTACGCTTGATAATTCTAATTAAAAAAAAAATAAATAAACACAAATTTAAGAACCTGAAAACAAAGGTATGCTGTCATACTATTACATTTAGAATGCAATGCTGACATTCAATCACAACAATGTAAGAAACTGCTATTAAGTATGTTCCATAGTATGTAGAGAGAAAAAAAGAAATGTCAAGAGTGTAACGACATTTGACGATAGTATACATGTTTCAACTTTGGACTCCTTCTGTAGAAATATTATTAGCCTCATTCCGCAGTAAATCTTTCAAACGGCGCGGCCGTACAGCGCACTTGCGCTTAATTGTCGTCCCTACTGGAAAGGAGGAGAGTACGATTGTTCTGCTAGAGTGCACACTGACAAAAGAATTCACGGAAGGGAAGACGTACGCTTAACCCATTTGAAGCACAGTGGTAAATACCAGTAAATACCAGTAAATACCCGTACCAATACGTTCAATACGAAAAAACTCTGCATTCTGCTTAACGAGTGTACTGGTACGTCTTGAACGATTTCCGAATTAACAGAAACTATTTTCCTAAACGTCATTAACACATCTGTCTTTGGAACCGAGAGCAATGTGTTTTCCGTGAGATATAAAATGCGTTGTTAAATAACATTTAAACGAATATAATGTTTCACAGTGTTAAAGTAACATGTATCTGTTTGTGCCAGTTTCCCTAGGAACAAGACACAAAATGACGTATTTTCACAAACCTTGGTACGGAAAAGACACCACTGCAGACATCTCGACACTCGTGCTCTAAATTACCACCACACAAATACAACATTACAACCTTCCGAAAAGCTAGCTGGCGCGACAACAGCGACATTTGACGTAAGGTCCTTAAATTGTGCAGTAATATGATCTACAACTATACGTAATCTTCACCAACGTACTTATTTTGTAAAATGTAAAACGTAAAACAACAGCTGCCAAGAAAAAATTATAGGCCTGTTTACCCGTTCGGTATACTGGCAACAACTAATAATCTGCAAGTAGAACTGTGACCGTTGACTTAATATAGATCACAAACTATCACAAAATGCTGTGCGAAGGGTTCTTAATTCCACACATATAAGAGTGAGGAATTCTGGAGTTACACGTAGCAAATTTCAAGTAGCTGCCAACCGCAACAGAAATTCTGCAAAAATATCGGTCCCTAACATGTACAAGCTTATATAGTTTAGAGTGCCTGCTAGCATCAATGGGAAGAACGTACGCTTCACAAGTTATTTCCGAAACATCTTCTTCGCGGATGCCTGGCGACCATGGAGTGGAGTAAAGACAATTTTGAACGGCTGAGTAAACGTAGCTGTTTCGTTACCCAGCCAACTACCATGTTATGAAGGCGCATACGGAGAGAATGGGTAAAGTACCATCCACTCTTAACCTCACCCCAAGAGTGGGTGGGTGAGCACTCAACTTCGAAGTCCAGCCATATATTTCTAATACGTATAGGATAGGAGAAAGCATGGGCCACAGAAGGATGAAGACGCGACACTGTACAGAAAAATCCTGTTCCCGCCAGAAACATACCCCTTGCAGTTCAGCCCCTGTCCAAAAATTTTTGGCCACGCCACTTACATTATATCCATTAAAATTAAGTAACAACAATTACAAATCAATGCATCGAGTGTGTCTGTGTGTGCATGTGTGTGTGTGTGTGTGTATGTGTGTGTGTGTGTGTGTACGCAGGGTGGAACTAAATTCGCACCAAAGCTCTCTATTCCTTGTCAAAATGTAAGTAAAAAAGTAGGTAAAACACCACGTATGTCCTGAGACGTCTAGTTATCGAGATAAATGTCACCGTCAAATGGGGTAACATACTTCCCAGCAGTGTACATTTCACAATAACAAAGCGCGTTGTTAGGTGTACTCAGGACAGTGACAGAATGGTTCTGATGTACTTGAAAAATCATGGAATACACACGTACATGACGAAAATAGCGACATGCTGTTAGCCCACGGCGGCTGTTCAGCTGGTCGCAGGCAACACGCGCTACCTTATCCTGGTCGACGGCATTCGGAGGTTAATGTGTTTCGACAATGGCGTATCGTGTCCGTGTCACAGGAAATGTTACACCCACGGACCGTAGAAACAACAGCCACTGAAGATGACAAAATTGCAGCTGTGGTACGAGAGCGCTGTAGCTCATGCTATGTCGCCCGAGAACTGGGGCTACACCAACCGAGGGAAGTCGAAGTACTTTGTGACGATCAATATTTTCCATGACATTACTCGCGGTGCTCAAAAATGTGTTTTCCTGTGATTGTCCTCCGCAAGCACAATTCTGCCAATGCGTACCGTTTCAACGACACTCTGTGGACAGGTGACGCGTGTATCAAACGTCCACTAAGTCACCTCTAGGCATGGGATAATCGTCCTCCTATGCGCGAAAATATGAAGTCCGCTTTAGCGTCAACGTTTGGGTTGGTATCGTCGGGAATATTGGCTTTGGAGCCCAGTCTGCTAACAGACTGAATGCTGAACTAGAGCAGTTTACGCCTGTCGTCTGCCTTGAAACGGCTGGAGGCCTCTTCGAAAACCTACTGTAGCTACGAGGCATCCACAATGTGATCATTTTACACTTCACGCCATTTGACAGTACCGAGTAGAAACGCCGTAAAAAATTTCGACGTATTTTTAGGAAGGAATTATGCCTTTAACAGCTTGTGGGCGAATTTCGTTTCAGCGTGTGCATACATAAATTTTATCATGCTTGACAAAACTACGTCTTTAATGCCAATTTTACATTAAAAACTGAAGACCATTAACAGATGGAGTCCACTTAAAGAGACAGCGACACGTACAGGGTCCTCATTTTATCCAAAAACAATCGTTTGCGACTTGCTGCCCCTCATCCGCCACGTACGTGGGAGGTCGGGTCGCGGGCTACGTTAATACAATAAACGAGCCGACAGTAAGTGACAACCCAAGCCTGTAAGATAAGATGCCCCCATGTATATGCATGCGTATACATGAGTGTGTGTGTGTGTGTGTGTGTAAGCATGCATGCATTCGTGTGTATATATATATGTGTGCGTGTATGTGTTTCACATGCATGTCAGCAGGCTGGATACTGTCCAGAAATAGCATGCCTACATTATACAAATGTGTAAATAGGGAAACTCTGAAACCGAGAATCCAGTCACCGATTACCGAGGCTGGTTTGTAGTCCTCTTGCGTGTTACAAATAGAACATTAAACCTATAGCACACTCTACAGTCATCGGTCCCATGCATTGGTATAAATAATCACTCACCGAACACCATTGTTAGCTTCGTAGACAACTCGTAGAGTAAAACCTAAGATGATACCTCTCTGTCACACATAAACTGTTACTCTGTTGTCGAAAGACAATCTACTACGAAAACACTCGCGAAGGTGTCTTTCTTATGCTGAAGGTAAGCCTAGCCTGGAACGGGGACATTTAACACTGTATGATTACACAGAACATCCAACTGCAAATCACAAATCTACAGTCAATTTATCTTATGCTAAAGAAAGTAACAGAACGGCGTAGTGGTAACACTCAAAATTTGTATTTCCGTCTTCGTAACTCGGTCGGATTACCGGTTGACCTGACTTAAGATTTTTATAGTTTTTGTCGCCGTCTCCAGTGAATGTCAAGATATACCTACCTACCTACCTACCTACCTACCTACCTACCTACCTACCACAACTCCCGCATCCAAAATTTATTAACATATTCTCGTCTCACTCGCCGGTATATCAATTATGCTGTTAAACCAGCATCATTGAAGGACTTAAAAATCAACGAATTTAGAACACAGCTCTCAGCTTCCTGCATCTTCTCGGAAGAATTCCGTAACGTTGTACTGTGATCGAGACGCATAAGACAGGGAAAGAACGACGAGTTAAAGTACGATACTGAGAATTTAACTATGTGTGAAGCTCATATAATTAATTGTATGTCGTAATTAATATTTTCTAAGTTAGGTGTTCAGGCTGTTTCACGCATCATAAATAATAGTTTAATATTTAGTACTGAAATCATATTCTTGAAAATTATATTTTAAGAATCCTGTAGTATTTCACATGCCAGTTACAAGCTTGCAAGGTTATATTAGAGGGCTACAGCTGCAACACGCAACCCACGAACAGAACGTTCTGCAGTTGTGCTACAGAAGCAGAGCAGCCGTAATTTCTTAAATCCTGGTGAAACCTTGCGGTCAGTGCTTTGTAAACTGGTAAAGTGTAACTGGTACCTGAAGAGTGCCGTCGTATCACTGCGTCCGCCAAACTGCCGGCGTTGACAGAATAATTACTGTATCTTAATTTATGCCACAGTGTCATGTATACTACTGAGAAAATAATACTAGACCATCACCATACGGTCTGCAGGTGTGGGTCCATTTTAAATTCTGAACTTGGACAATGTTGAGAAAACTTCGCGCTAACATTATGCCACTGGATGACAAATGTCCTAAATTTTCATTTCCTACGTTAAGTACTGGCAAAATTGTAAGGCGGAAGAGGAAATACCGGTATTTACTTTAAGGTTCTGAAGTGATAAATCGTAAAATATGTTAGAAAAATATGCAGCTTTCTGACGATGAAGTTCTGCTCATCGGGAAGTTCATTTTTAACTGTTGGTTTAATGACGTCAATAATGAAGTCTTGTAGGTAGGAAGGAAAAGCACTCGTGAGGAAAGACACAGCAAACACACCTACACATTACGCATGACATTCAATTTGTATGTTCAGAAATGCAGAAGTCAAGAGTTAAAAACATGGCGACGACGCGAAAATTGGAGGTTACAACCGACAAATTTGCGTCTACAGCGTATGTTCTTTACGTTATAACTTTTTTTACAGATATAAAAGAAAATCAAGAAAACAATAAACACAATCAGTTCGGTGGGAAAGCAATAGATCTGTTGGACTGGAAATCTAAGCAACAAGCGTTTAGGCTTTAAATGTTCTGCATGCAACTCTTTCTTCTACTTCAAGCTCTACTGAAGTTGCCATTTTAGTCACACAGTGACAGTTGTATTGGATGGCATGTAGGCTGAGCGTCAGGAATAATATCTAACTGGTATAAACGTTCTCAGTCAATTAATGGCCTCATCATTATTTGGACTTAATTTCCTCTTACCAAGCAGCCAAAAGACGAATGAGATGGGAAGAATTAACACCAATGGTTATCACGTGTTCGCTAAGGGCTTGGAAGGATATGGTAATAACATTAAGCAAGGAAATACCTAAACATGCGCCTGGAATCACAAGAACCCCGTAAAATTATACTTCGGACAGTCAGTAATTCGCCCGACATTCGAAAAATGAATGTGATCCTACAGTACTGCTGCTACACAAACTATCACGATTGTGAACCGGGGGGCGTCAGTACGTATTCCGCAAACGGTGTACAACAAAGCTGTTAACTGCGGTGCGACGATTCACATATGGCACGGTAGTCATGACACTAAGTACAAATATAAATCAATTGATAACAGTGCAGCATGTGTGACCTGCAAAGGAATGACATCAGCAAAGACGTCGACCCGTGGCAGAACGGGTCGATTGGGACGAAAGGTGTTCAGCAAGTTAACGAAAGCCGACCGACAGCAAGTGCATGACAACGGAACACAGGATTAATATTGCCCGCGTTCTTCTCAGCTGCTTATGGTCAGACTGTAAAAGAAGCCACACACGGCGAGGGAATTATAAACATTACGTGCTAACTAATAATTCGCGCTTTTCATTTAAAAAATGCCCTACAACTCAACACGTTATACGAGGGACAGTCAAATGAAAACCTTAATAGTGCGATAAAAATTTGAAACACAACTCGATTGTCTTGTAAATTGACAACAATGATACTTGTGGTTTGAAGGGTGGCCGACAGGTGGAAGTACGATGCAGGAATGCAACATGAAGGCGCAGTAGTAGTGTAAAGTTGGCGGCCTCGCTTGCAACATGCACCAAAGAAGAACAGCGTTCTGTCATCCGTTTTTTAAGTAGTGAATGGGTGAAAACCATCGAAATTCATCGACGAATGAAAGTTCAGTATGGTGATGCAGGTCTGTAACTACAGCAAATGTACGACTGGACTAGGAAGTTCATGAACGGCATTAGTTCTGTAACGGTCTCTTCTCGAACTGGTAAGGCAAACCGAGTAGTGACATCAGAGGCCATTGTAGCAGTTGAAGCCATCGTGAAGGAAAATCGCCGCGTAACAGTGAATGAAATAGCCGCACAATGGAGACTACATAGAAAAATGAAGTCATTGTGTACCTTCTGTGTTCAATAAATTACGAGATAAAAATTTTCAAGGTTTTCACTTGACTCGCCCTCCTACAATGTCGAACTGCAGGATTAATGTGAGCTGTAAGCTGAAAACAGTAAGGAAAGGAAAGAGACAATGTACTGCGAAACTTTCAGTACTTGTCCACGAAATATGAATACCTCTAAGGATGGTGCAAAACACGCAGAAAAATGTAGGGTAAAATACTGTCTTTATCCTTATTTAATAAAGAGCTGTATTTCAGATGGTTCATATTTATTAAAGTGTGACAGAGGACGTCATAAAACGGAAATTATATTCCACCTTTAAAGAGAAAGAGTTTTCCAAATTAAGTATGAGGTCTGATGCGTCTGATTAAACCTGCAATGGGCAGCACATTAGGGACATGTCAATAACAGATACCAGCATCAAACTAGCTGTGGGCATCAGCGTAAATAAAATATTCAAAACGGCCTCAATAAAAGTTACGCGTTTGCGTGTGTGTGTAAATTGCATTACAGAGGTACAAAACCGGTTCATATGTTGATGACATACCAAATGATTTTGCAACCACAACATACTCTGTGTAAAAGGGAACAAGGTGGATAGAACTACTGCAACAATCGTCACGGTATCACACGAATTTTATATATTTCATTCGCCTTAGGTTTGTGTGTGCGTGCGCGACAAACACGAGAATAGTAAATATGCACTAGGAAAAAATTTCCGTTTGAAAATTCAAAGGGAAGTTTGATCATTGTCTTCTCTAGCACTCCCATACAGTCTCACACGTTAATCAAGCTTTACTAGCAGTAACGTGTGTACCAATACGGAAAAAGTCACACGTTCTTCAAGTCAATCGCGCACACTAAACATTGTTCAAATATTTTTCAGATCAGTACCTCGCAATACACGTTTATAATACTGAACAAGCCTTCTTTACACAGCATAAAAGCAGCTTGACAGAATAATTATCGTTCTATGTAGCAGTAATCTTGACGTATCTCTCAAAAATGCCAAGCCATACCCACACATATAAGTAGGGTTGATTATACGCATACGGTTACGTCAAACATTTCTCTTAGGCCAACCTATAAAACATCCCATTGGTGAGCTCAGACTTCATTCTGCAAATCAAAATACGATGATGACTGCCACCTGCTGGCAATGTACAAATAGACGCGAACAGAGACTGGTTTTGCCCTTGATTTCCATATAGATCTTGTGATACATCCTTTAATCACGACTCCAATGGACAAATTTAAAGTTTTGTTGATCGTGTAATATGAACCAACGATATGCACTATTTTCAACAAATGGACACCCAGCCTACGAACTTGAAAAGACAGAATCACTAATGCTCCTACCTAAAAGATACTGCAATACATCAACTGAAGCACATTTTGTACTGCCTTTCATTGCCACCAACTTCCCGAATTATTCTTAGCTATTAGGTCTCTGCAGTGTGCAATGTAACGAGAGGCCGAAAAACCGACAAACATTGTCCTGCGCTTAATTACGTATATATGGACGTGCACGCCCACTGGAACACAAAAACTTAAATATCCGTTAAGGTCTACGTTTTTATCTACATAATTTCTTTCTTTTGTGATCACACATCTTCCTCCTTACTATGTAGGCCTACAAGATTAATTTGATTAACAAAAGATCATGTTACTCTGTACCAAGCTACCTGAATATCTGCCACATGCAATGTGTATGCACATTCGTGCCGTATCATCATGTGGTTGCATATGGTAGCTGGCCCCACACATTGAGGCTGATAAACAAACCTGTTTGTTACTATGCAAAACATAAATGCCATTACAAAGGACATCAGCGAAGCAGCATCAACTACTACAAGCTACAAAGAACAACACATCAATTGTGTGTCTCACACAGCCACCGGATGAAAGATACAGACATCCAAACTGCATTCTACGGCATACTATTTCGTACTTGCAACTGTTAGTTTAGCAGCATGACGAGTGCGATACATTACGACGAAAGTAAAGTAATTCATAAATATTAACTGTCTGCATGGGACGAATGAAAACTCTTGGTCACAAACACGGGCTAGGCAAGCGCCGTGCGGACGCCACACTCTTGTTTCCATTGCGCTACAGTGTCGTGTTCTAATTTAAGTTGCATAGTTCTCACAGTTACGTCATCAGACAAAACGTAAAGAACCTACACTGGACGGCGCAGAATTGCTTCGTTACGTACACCATACGACACTAGTGACTGACATTTAAGAAACATCGAGTACGAAATTCCCCGAAGGTATTAATCCTTACATCAACCTTCCGGATATCGGGCGGGCATTATTTATAGTTTTATTTCCATGGAGCACAGGCCCTATTGGGCCAACATTATATACCAGAAACCTTGAGGTATACTTCAAAACATGATTTTACAGAATATGTCGGCTACTTTTTTTTTTTTTAGCAGTTAGAGATTGCAATGTCAACCGATACATCAGCACCCCTGACTACGACTTACTGCAGCGACCTTGTAATCCCAACAATAACTACTAACAACTCTAGTTTTTACACAATGATATAACAATGAGGGAATAGTAAGGATTAAGGTTTTCTTCACATATACATGGTTCCTGCTTGTATTTCTTTATAGATGCAGCATCTGAAAGAAATTATGAAGAATGGATTCCCCAGATCACATGCAATGGGGAACACAAAATTGTTCCTTTAAGTTATGGTGGCCTCTGGCCTCATCAATGTACAATACCGCTCAGCTGGATATGTTCCTTTGTAAAAAGACCTACCCTTTCCCCGACGTAGAGTTTTGTCTTCTGTTTTACTCAGTTTGCGCGGAATGCTAAGGACCTGTGCTATATATGGATGCGAAGAACAACAACGCTCAAATTCCTCACACGCGAATTCTTTTGCATGTGTCATCACACTGACCCACACACTCCGTAAGAAATACGTTTGTGAGTCCGGACTCGACAAAGCTTCCTGTGAAGCAAAAAACTGGCTGCCTCCAGAACACTGGTACAACCATATTTACTCTTATACAAGCAACTACCCGAATTACGAATTTCGTTCTTCTGGGGAACGACGCTGCGTCAGTGGCTAATCAGATCCCAGCGTTTAGAGGCAAGGTAGTGGGCTCAACTTCAACAATCAGAGTGTGCCAGTAGAAGGAATTCTCAGCTACACCAACGCAAAAAGCTCAAAACTGCCTACAAATAAAAATGCAACTGCGCGATGTGAGGTGCAGGGAGAAAGAAAAGAACAGTTCCTTTGACAAAGTGTTTCGCAATTTCATGAACAAGAGACACCACTCTGGGCAGTCCTACACAGAAAGGCGAGCACACAGTGCACATAGGGTCCTCTCGAACTGTGGCGAACCACTCTTCCACACCCGGAATCGAACAATTCACTATGCCAGCAAATAATCAAATGTACATGCATCAAACGTCACGCCACAGAATTCAATTCGTGAGATAATTAAGAAATATGTTTTACTCACGTCAAATGAGATACAATCTTCATGGATGATGAGCGGGTTAAGATTTGGAATAAAATGGTATTGGTCTTTTCAAGATATCCCAATAAAACCGAAGGAAACTGAAGAAGGCTACGAAGAAGTCACGAAAGCCAGTACCGCAAACACGTTTCCACCTCTATACCTAGAGAATATAAATTTACACCTTTACCGCTACAACAAACGGATAGATTATGGTGCAGATTGTGTGTTATGAACCTTATGGTACGTTCATAAAATATCCTTTCAAGTTCTCCGCTGATTTAAAAGCCGGGCAGCAATAGTGTGAGGAAGGCTGAAAGTACAAAGAAATTACAAACGTTAACGCATACTTCCTATTACTGGAAATTAATGTCTCTTATAAACAGGCAGGCCGGTAGAGGTTCATTTGTTTCATGAGATCATTTTGTATTACGCTTTGATGAACAGTTTATGTGTGGGTATTAGCAAAGGATGAATTTCTATAGTACGAGAGAAAGAAAGAAATATAATTGACAGTAATAAATACAAGAGAGTAAATGTTCATTATAATATGTTTTATATGTCTCAGAGCTGAATCAGACATAGAAATATACGATTTCCGGAGGATTTAATGAGATATGCAGCATTATTCTGCTGTTTCAAATTACGCCACTGTATTCGATATTGCAAGAACAACGTAAAGAACGCTGTAGCAGACATTGCGAAATTAGTGCACAACGAAATCAAGGAACTCATGACCACAAACATGGCGCTCTCGAATGCAATTAAGGAACCCACATTCTTCTTCTATAAGATACACGCAGTGTCCCAGCCTCGACATGCGCATGCGAATACTTTCGCCTACATGAGGCTGTCATTAACTGACGCATGACTTTGATTGTCCGAAGACCTCCGTATGTTCATGCTTTCGTCCACAAAAAGTCCCCGCTGAATTTTCAACGGTCCTCTCACACTAGCAGACTGTACCAAACAATCCAATGATCTGCATCTGTGAATGTGCATAATGTTCACAACTGCAGGTTACGTTCCCACTGAAGTTGTCACAAATAACCTTAAAATATGCCGCATCGTCAACCTTATGATGCGCAAAACGAAGCGTTCAACACCACAGCCATACATACCTGTTTTGATACCAGTTATTGCCAACTTACGGGAAGTTAAAAATTGTCTGTCGTAACCTCTGTATCATTTTATGTTCTACAAGAAAGAAAGGAAAAAAAAAGTTTAGAACACATTAAACTATTTTAGTATACATATTTACCACACACAGCTTAAAAACACACCATGATTTGGGACGGACTGTCGAAGTGGATTGACTGGCTACAGCTTCAACATACCATTCGGTGGTGCAAGTTGACGTTATATGGACCATACGTTACCTTGTTATTCTTCTTCATTTAAGTATGCCCATCAATTTCTGAAGATTACGTAGCGTCTAATGGTAGGATCATTAGTGAATAATGAACTCGAATGGATCTTGAAGGAAAGGATCGTGGACCAATTCCAGGTAGATACGTGGAGGGACCAAGAAAGGCAAAGAAAACTAGTTAAGACAGCCAGTCTCAGGAAAAAATAGGAAACCAGGACTCCGGAATATGAAGCAAGAGCGCTGTAGACTCGACCGCGCCGTTAGTACGAGCCTTTCATGGACAAACCGTTATCATGATACGGATGGAAAAGGAAGATGAACGGGTACAGGGCAAAGACAAAGGCAATTTCGGAGTCTCGCTCCAATTAAAGTAGGGCCACCTAGGTGGTATTACTGATGACACGAAAGTATTTCTGTTTTAGATATGGCGAACTGTCATATTTACCCGATGAATTCTGAAAGAACGGGCATGTCTCTGACATTGCCAAAATCAATGCCAGTATCCAGTGATCAATGCACTGAAACATAGTTAGATACGTATGTTTTAAAAGCCACACCAACACTGAGGTGATGAAGTCATCAAACCACGATGCCCACTGTATCTTAGACCTTCCACTTTCTTCTGAACTTAACAATGGGGCTTATTTCTGTGGCAAGACTGCAAGACAAGGGATACTTGATTCAATCAAGCAATTTAAGGTTAGTATGCTGGCATAATCGCGTCTTTGATGTTAATTTGGAAAAGAATTCACCCAGATCTCTTAAAAAAGTGTTCTTTTAAGTCAAAGGATTAGAAGCAGAATCGAGAGTTAACACAGGCTTTGCGTACAATTTAATTAATGTGGAGTACACCTTTGATGTTTTAATGTCGGACCTCGAGTGTAATCAACGGTCACATAACGGAGGGCAACTAAAAGAGGGAATGATGTTAAGTCAGTTACTAAGCAAAAGCTTCAAGGGTTTTTAAAACCGAAGAAGATCTCACGGCAAAGTAACAATGTCTACATGTCTGAAGTACAGAATAAATATTGACCCCTTGAGTGCTGCGAAAAATATATTTAGATCAAAATAAGCCGTTCCGTTATTAGTCTACTATTTAACACAGTCTATACAAATTGCATCTAGACCTTCGTCAGAAACTTCAAAAAACATAAATAGGACATACGACAATTGAACAATACAGTAACATAGAAATATGCAATCCAAGGAAAAAAAATTATATAAAAACAAGCAGTTCGACGACGAATTCGTAAGGCCCTCCAGGTCTACATAGCTGCTAGTGTATTATTATTATTATTATTATTATTTGTAGTTGTTTGTTGTACTAGTAGTCATTAACTTTATACAGGGTATTTATAATTATAATCCTTGAAACAGACCACGTTTCTTGGGAATATAATGTTGCAGCTATTGTGTGGTTATAACAGGTAATGTAACGTTTTTTTTTCAGTAATACAGGTTTGTTATTGTTATAATTATTATTAGTGAGAAATGCATTAAAGGAGATCCTATTTTCGATGAGTATGTCGAATATAACCCCAAAACCACAAAGTTTCGCATTGGCGCCATGTAGGTAATTGAATTACGCGCGCGTGCACACACACACACACACACACACACACACACGTGTATGTATGTATGTATATATATATATATACACGTGCACATAAATGCACAGAAGAGTAGGCATATAGATGGTAGCCTATATGGAATATCTAACACCACATCAAATTGCACATACTTGCCTTCCATGTTTCCTTAGTTATCACCCAAACACCGAAAGCTCAAGAAAGTTGCCGTAAGGCAAACATGTTATTTGACATCACACTGAAACATTACATTGAAAACCCGTCGCATATTATTCCAAGGTCCATTGCCATACTCCGTTTCAGAACACCAAAATACGTGTAGCAACTGCCTCACAAGTGCGCGCGAAGGCCGTACTGTTATTACTGATCTCACGACATTAAAAAACATGGCGTTGGCACGTTGTTCAACCAAATTTCGTGACAGTCGGTCAAATGATGCAAAACGCGAAACACGGATATGTACGAGAAAAGTGGTATAGTAAAAACTGCTTGTTTCCTTTTCAGAAAAAAAAAATGGGTAAGACAGCATGAAAATGTGCATCTACTGATACCCTGAACGTGTCTTTGAATAGCTGGTCACTACTGAGCATTGTCCTGTGTCAAAATTAGGCCTACACATAAATAACGTTTCGGGAACCGACTTAATTTTTTTCTTTACATAATTTGTTACATGGTGGAGCGGAAGCATGGACGTTGACGAAGAACAAGCTCTGGTAATTTTTGAAAGGAAAATATTTAGAAGAATATATGGTCCTAAATATTAAAACGGGGAATGGAAAAGTCGGACGAATCGAGAACTAGAAGACATGAGCAAAGGAGAAAATATAGTAAAATGGATAAAAGGGCAAAGTATAAGCTGGTTAGGTCACCTAGAGAGAATGGAGGAGGATAGGATGCCCAAAAAGATCTTCACTCAAGAACTGGAAGGGACGA
>Ga0123352_10002408_pt1 | contig 25994 bp, 17 predicted proteins | sample TergutLab28metaG_FD_89700 | JGI IMG/M metagenome (GOLD analysis project Ga0123352, IMG submission 89700) | Labiotermes labralis P1 segment gut microbial communities from Petit-Saut dam, French Guiana - Lab288 P1 | ecosystem: Host-associated > Arthropoda: Insects > Digestive system > Gut ...
CTAAGTACTTACACTTATTAATGACAATGTTCTACACTGCCATTTAGATCTGATTAGTCTCATAACTAACTAATCATACTTAATTATAATCAACACCACTGATAGTAAGCCGATGCTTAAGGCTAAAACCTAAGCACTTATTGTATCACTTATATTATTTGTAATACCATACTTTGTAACAACGGTTTTATGTTTCTATCTGTTATGTATAAATGACTAGTTCCATATCTGTATGATTTACGGAATGTGAGATAAATGAATGGATGAAAGCTAACATAACTCTCTGCAGATACATTACGATCAGAAGGTTGCCTATTTAGATACATCTTGAGATTAATTGTATTGTATGTTACATCATATATGATATTTGTAACCTTATTTTTGTATTGACAAATTCCATATCCGATGGGTCACAACCCCTAAGGACCAAATGAATGCAAAATAAATTGAATTTAAAAAAAATTGAACAGAAACAAGTCAGGCCATAACTGAATATTAATTAGCTGTTTTGATGTACTTTGATGGTGCATTTTAATAAATTTTATATATAAAATGGTGTGATAAATAACCTAAAATTTCTCTTTATGTATTTTCCTGTAACTGTTCTTCCATTGGGATGATTTTTTATACACTTAGTAAAAGTCATGTGCATTCAGATCAGGAAAAGCACTGGCCATAAAATACGAGTGATTATTCTGTCACCAGAGAGTGGTTTCAAAGCTGTGAGATAATTCTCTGTGGTGTGTGCAGTATCTGAACCCAGCCAAAAATATGTACATTTTTTAAAACACAACTATCATGCAAAACAAATTTGTATATATATGAAGGAGTAACCTTGGATCCCCTTCTTCACATTCACATTTTTTTCTGATGAAATGTGGGTAACATATCAAATGTTCTTTAGCAATTCACTTCAAACTGATCTCACTGACGTTAAATTCTATGGAAAGCTGCTACTTATTTGTTTGAAAAAAATCAAAAATAGTTTTATATTTAGAGATATCTTATTGGGTTGACCTTAGAGGGCAGATTCCAAGGTTCCAGTGTTGCTGATGAACTGATAAAAGCAGTAAAATCTTCGTGAGTTGAGTACATCATTTTTTTCGATTTCTTCAGCTGAAATGACTGAGGTGTGTTCACTTTCTTATTGCTTTCATGTTACATACATGAAATTTGCACATTTGACGTTCAGCAATGAGAATTTTGTGCCAAACCATTGCTTGCCACACAGAGGTATCAAATGTCTTGGTGTGATGGCAATACAGAAACATGTGTATAACAGAAATATTTTTAAGGTGGCAACCAAACTTCATAAAAGAAATATGGCATGAGTTGAATAATTACAGTATCCCATAATCTGGATTAACATATTGAATTTTACAGTTGTATACTGCACACCATTGAAGTGAGTCTTGTTTGTGATACTTTAGTATTTCATTAATTTACAGTACTGTGTCAGCTACTGTGGTTATTTGACATCTTTTTGGGTATGGTAAGGAGATTGTGAATGATAAATTGGGATAATATTCATAGATTATGTTATTCTTATTTTTGTGTAAACATATTTCCTTGTATTAGTAAGCTTGAATAATATTTTTAAAGTATTCAAGGTTAGTGAATGTTAAAATATTTTTTGATTCACTTCAAGTCAAGGTGACTTTCAAATAATAATGTTCATGTAACTGCTTTTAAAAACAACTGTCTGTATATCAAATGATATTTCCCCAAGACCCAACCAGGTGAATGCAAAGATAATTTGCCATCTAGTGGCAAAATATATACTGCATGGACTTTCATTTCTTGCCCTCCCATGTTCACTACTTGTACAGAGAGGTGACTACATATTTTCATAATCATCTTAAAATGAAAGTTCACCTTCACTGCATGTAATATTTATTTAGGGAGCAAGCACAAAGCTTTGGGGAGGAAGATTTTCCGAAGAAACTGATACCCTGTTAGAGAAACTGAATGCATCAATTGCCTATGATAAACGTATGTGGTATGAAGACATACAGGTGAGTGGGTTACATTTATATATTCATAGAATACTTCATAGATAGAAAGTTGTTATTTATTTACAAGCCTTATATGTGCATTTTCATAAGTTGTGTATATGACCACGCAATTCAGCAGAAATAATTTCATCAATATTTTATACTGTAATATAGATTTTAAACCTTTTATTTAAAACTTAACATTTTAAATTTGGAAATTTTTTTGGCATTCTATGTATGTATCCTTCAAAGAACACCTCCCTGAAGATGGCCACAATAGGTGGCTGAAACATGTAGGAGGCTATGCTGTTTATTATACAATAAGTCTACAAATTTGTATATGCACTTGTTGGTTTTGTTTCTCATAATGTATAAAGCCTATTTTCCTGAACAAGCCTGTGCAGCGTCATTATTATCATACAAGACATCAGTGTTCTCTCATATTACAGGGTAGTCAAGCATATGCACGTGCCTTGCACAGGGCAGGTTTCTTGACTGAAGAAGAAGAGCAGGCAATACAACAAGGACTGACAATAGTAATGTAGCCAATCATTTTTAGTATAGTTGTTTATTAGGATTGCTGGCATCAGTTACAGAGAGTTCATGACCATGTGTTGTAGGTTTATCTGTCAACGTATATTCAGTACCATTGGTGATAGGTAGGTGGAGAGAGATTTAACCGCCGAAACAGTTAGGAGCTGATAACGGACGCTGGCAGTCCAGTAAGGAAGTCAATCGCATATGAGTGTGGCATAGGTGGGAGTACAAGTGATAGTGTTACTTTTATAAAATATGATTTAGTTGTTTAACTTGATACAGCATGCCCTTTTTTCATTTTATCAACAATAAATTGAGTAAATAAAACAACAAGTAAAACGAAATAATTAAAACTATATGTGATTTGGTGAACCACACCCATTTCCCAAAAGAGGATCATCTACCAGACTGAGCACATTGGGACAACAAAGTTAGGAAGGGTGATCGTGTAGAGTAAATATTTTACTTCACACATGTTTCCTCTGTTTGTGTCAGTTTCTCTCCATTTGATGGTACATTTGTACATGAATGAGTTGCATTTTGATGACTTCCTTGCATGTAAATTCAATGTCTCTGTAATATTTAATTGCACTTTCCTTACAATTTTATTTTATGTTTTCACATATTGGACACTTATATTTACTCTTCCTACAGTAAATCTTATTATCATGATTTAGGGCATTCAGTGTCTTTTGTTAATAAGTTTAGGCAAGTTAAATTTCAAATGTCCTTCAAGCTTCAAGTTCTGCTTCCAGACAGTTGCAAGTATTTCTTCAAGTCTAACACCTGTAATCATTTCCACATTTTGTAATGTTTGTGCCTTCTGTATAAATCGCCTTCAGTTAACATGTGGAAGGACAGAGAGATACATATACACAGATTTCAGTTTTATGTTTGGCATACCAGCACTTCTTCTTGTATCCAGGTGAGTCAAGAGTGGACACTGAAAAAATTCAAGTTACATCAATCTGATGAAGATATACACACTGCCATTGAAAGAAGGCTTAAGGTATGTAAAGTAAACTGTAAAAGAACTATACTTATCAACTAATTACTTCAGGCTACTATGTGCATATATATACTGTGTTATTCCACTGACTGAAAACTGTGAATAATAATAATAATAATCCCAATAAAAACTAAATATCCAAATTCAGGCTACTTGTAGGCTTCTTGGCCTACCCTGAAGATAGAGGCAGCAAGCTCCGCCAGAACGTTTTTACCTATTTCCCAGCCTACTCATCATATCCCAGAAGACAAGATCTGGATTGCCCATTAGATGCAGGCAGCAAACTCATCGGAAGTGTTGTTATCTATATACCAATTCACATGATACCATATTCCAGAAAACTTGAATCTTCACTGGATCTCTGGCTGTGTGAAATGTGATAGTGGATTCTTCAGCTACCACTTTTCACATTTTCCATGTCATTCAAAGTGACAGTACTCTATAACACTATGAGACTTATTAATTTGACCGCTCTACATTTTAGGATGTTAGGCATGGTAAGGACATTTAATTCTCCATGCTGCTTTATCAAGCATACTAAGGTGAAGAACACACTGAAAGTCACTGAAAAAAACAACTATCAGAGTTATTTAAAAAGATATCTGAAAATTTGCAAAGTTGTTAGAAAAAGCAAAGAATAGCAGCAATTGATGTTAACACTGATTTTGACTCCAAACACATGTCTGTCTTCACTACTATGCAAAAACCATTATACACCCTCTTCTGTGAAGCAAGTCTTTCATTATCTTGGTATATGAGATCATTGTGAGGATTCTGTGATTTCTGAACTTACTATACTTCCCATTTTAGTACACAAGCAATTATGTTAGCTTAGTTCATGCCAACTAGGGAAGTTGTTACCAAACTATGTGATGTACATGAAAGTGGTGCATGAAGAGAAGAAAGTTTTGCACATAAAAATTATGATTATGTTTACATTTTTAAAATTATTGTTCTTAAATAGAAAACTACTAACTATCTGTAAAGTTATACAGTAGTGTAATTTGTAACAATTGTAACATGAGATGTTTCCAGGAGTTTGGAAATCACTAAAGTCAATTTTAGCACACAACAGGATGATTTCAGGAAGTAATTGGGCTGCCAGCTACCAAACTACACACAGGCCGTAGTCGTAATGACCAGGTGGCAACAGATATGAAGCTATGGCTTAGATCAAGGCTAAATACCTTGAAGAAATATATTCAGCACTTAACACAGGTATGAAATTTGAAGGTATTGTTTTGGTCTAAAATCATTATTATATAATGTTCCTGAGCATTATTTTACATATTTCTAACTACAAAGTTTTGAACTAATGGATGAATGTTCATAAAACTTGGAGCAAATATCATGCCATTTGAGGCCACCCCTTTCATATTTTATACCACTGACACAATCTACATGGTGGCTGTGCTATCTCATGAAATGGGATTCACACTCACTTTGCCTGTGTGTGCACGCGTGCATGCACACATCTGTGTCTGTTTTTATGTCTCCCTTGCATGCAGCCATCCATCTATCCATTCATCCAACTATCTATCTCTCCTTCCATCTATGCACTCAACTTACCCTTCCCACATCCATCGATCAATCCATCTGTCTATTTCTCTATCTAATTCTGCTAAGTTAAATCTGTGACTACCTAATATTTGTTCTGGCGATTAAGCATTTTTTCTCTTTTACATAAACCCCTTGTCAGCTGTCCAGTACTTCTTCTTCACTGGATGGTAAGAACAAAGCAGGATAAAATGAGCAGAGTATGTAACATGCATGGGGGTGAAGAGATACACATATGGGGTTTGGTTGGAAAACCTGAAGGAAAGAAGCAGTGTGGAAGACCTAAGCATTGATAGGTGCATAATATTACAATGGACCTTAAATAAACAGGATGCAAGGGAGGAGACTGGATTCATCTAGCTCAGGATAGGGGTAATACTTGGGCTCTTGTGAGCATAGAAATGAACATCCAGGTTCTATACTATGTAGGGAATTTATTGGCAATCTCAGAACTCTTAGCTCCCCATAAGGAACACTGCTGCATGGAGTTAGTTGGCTGGTTAGGCATCAAACACTCTAGAAGTTGTTGTTTTCATATTTCCAAATTAATGTTAAGAGTCAAGTGACACTTAACATTTATCAAAGCATGATTCATATAAGTTCATGTGGAGTGCAAAGTTCGAATGATTTTCACTTGTAACTTCAAATAGTTTTTCCAGTAAATATTAAATGTACATAATAAACATACTTATTTAGTCTAACATAACACAGGTTTATTTTAATTAAAATTGTTACTTTTACATTTGTGGTACATATGACAGTCATACCCTAACTCTCTGCATGATAGCACGATAACACACATCACATACTTGACCCCAATATAAATACATTAGTATAATAGATATAAGTCATGTTATATACATGGAACGAATCACAGAACACACCGTGAGCCAACTGGGATCCCAAATACGCACGGACACATTGTAAGGAACTTCATGGTTCTTAGCTTAGCCTAACAATGACTTTTTAAGTCGAAACATGTCATTTTAACCTATGCTTTTATTATATAGTTGTGTTGACTGAAATATATGTAATAAAAGTGAATATATAGAATCAATACACAACAGGATGACTTCGTTCAAAAAACCTCTACAATAAGATTCTCATAGAAATTTCAAACATTAATGTAAATATAATACATACAGCTTTAGTCCCTGTTATAATTTAAGTATTCAGCTAAAGTATAAAATGAGTGTAACTGTAAAAAATCCCTTAGAGCTTTTTTAAACTGATTAAAATTACTTGACAACAGCTTTATTTGAATAGGAACATTATTATACATCTTGATGCAAGCATAATGAGGACCCCTTTGATAGACAGATGAATTTGATTGTGGCTGAAATAAATTCATATTGTTTCTAGTTTTAATGTCATATAATTCAGAATTTTCCATGAAGTACTCTCTATCACTGAAAACGAACAGATGTTCATAGAATATATGTATTGAGCCGTTAAAGGTAATGTTCCTAAAATTTTAAAAAAATCCTCTGCAGAAATCTCTGCTTCTGGCTCCCATCATAATTCCAATTATTTTCTTTTGTAATCTAAAAACTTCCATGTTATGTGAGGAGTTTCCCCAGAATAACAGTCCTTAAGTCATTACCAAATGAAAACAAGCATAATAAATCTTCTTAAATACATATTGTGTTAAAAATATGGTTTGACTACTGTACTTGATATATATATTCCAGATATTTGATGAAGCTATATGCTCTGTCCATAATTCTGTAAAATTCTAATGTAGCTAATATAATGCCATGATTAATGCAATAAAATCAAAGAATATACTCCCCACAAATCTTTTTTTTTTTACAGTTTCTAATATTTCATAAATTAAGCCAAAAGCAGCTTTTTTGGTTGATGAATCTGACCGAAATCCAAATTGTTCAGATACTATTATGTTCTTATTGTTGAAATGAGCTACAAGTCTGTTGAATAGTACCTTTTCCAATGCCTTTGAAAATGAAGGTAGCAACGAGATTTGAGTGTCGTTGGCCATATCTTTTTTATCACCTTTTTTACGTAGAGGTTTTACAACTGAGTATTTTAAATATGAAGGTAAAATTCCAGTTGATGGCGCCTTATTACAAATAAAATTAAGGCAGAAATAATAAAAGGAGTGCCAATTTTTTAAATTTTCGTGTAGACTTCGTCATATCCATATGGGTTTTTGGATTATAATCAATATTTTTTTCTATTTCATTAGTAATTGTATTAGTTGGTATAATTTCAGGAAAAGGTTTTCCAAATATTTTCTTCATCATTTGAATGAATTTTTATATGTTCTTTCCCTTAATATTACTATCACTAGAAATGTTTTGATTGATTTATTCATTCATTCGATTGGCATGTACAGAATGCGACTATTCCTTGACGTTCTCAGGAGCTTCTTCCATTCCTCTCTGTTGTGTACTTTTTCCTGCCACCCTTCTCAGCCAACTATTCTTCCATAATCTCTCACCTCATCTTGCCATCTATTTCTTGGTCTACCTCTCAATCTTGTTGTTCCCAAATTCATAAATAATACCCTTTTTGGAATTCTATTTTCTACCATTCTCTGTACATGCCCAAACCAACATAATCTATTTAACCTTATTGTCTCTATTATAGTAGGTTTTTTAACACTTGCATAAATTTCTTTATTGGTTAATGTCCTGCAATTTTCGTTTTCATTGTCAAATATGGGGACTAAAATTCTTCTATACGCTTTCCTTTCAAAAATGTTCAATTGCTTTCTATCTCTCTTTGTTAGTGTCAAAGTTTCTGATGCATATGTTAACGTTTTGTCTCTTATTGTGTTCTGTAGTCTTAATTTTAGTTTCTTTGATTATGTTTTATTTTTAAAAAAATTTTGTAGCACAAAATATGTTTTGTTAGCATTTTTCATTCTTTCTTGGAAGTCTGTTTGATTATTCTTATCTTCGTTAAGTATAACTCCTAAATATTGAAAATTTTCCACTCTTTCAAATTTGTAATTTTTTATTTTCAAATGTCCTATTTTATTTTTCTTCAAACTGTTTTTCCTTTCCACTATCATATATTTTGTCTTTTCTTGGTTCATCTGTAGCCCGAAATTTCTGGCAATGTTTTCCATTTCTACAAAAAGTTTTCTTATTTCTGTTTCATTTTTTCCAATTATACAATGTCATCTGCATATGCTAATATATTCAATTGTTCTTTACCAATCTTTATACCACTAGGAACCATTTTTATACCTTGTTTCACTTTTTGTAATTCCAAATTAAATAATATTGTTGATGAAAGGTCACCCTGTTTCAAGCTTTTTTTTTTTTTTTCAAAAAAAGGATGACAATGTTCCTTTTATTCTAACTGCACTTCCTGTTTTTTTTACACATATTTAGTAGGAATTTTAAATTCTTTCATACATTCTCACAGTGCATCTCTAATTATAGAGTCATATGCCTTTTTAAAATCAATAAATAAATATTGTACACTCTGATTATACTCTCAAAGTTTCTCGTTTATTATTTTCAATGCAAATATGTTGTCAATTACAGATCTTCCATCTCTAAATCCATTCTGATAGTCCCCCCATGACTTTTTCAATATATGGTTTAATTTTTCCCAATATTATATTCGACAAAATATTGTAAGCTGCATTTCCCAGTGCTATTCCCATTTAATTCTCACAGCTATCTCTGTCTCCTCTTTTGTGTATAGGAACTATTATTGTTCCTATTCATTCTTCAGGTATCTTTTCCACCTCCCAGATTTGTCTTACTAGTTCAGACATTTCATTCAGTAGTTTATTTCCTCCGTATTTTATTAATTCCAGATGTTTTCCATCAGTTCCAGCCGCCTTGCTATTTTTAAGTTTCTTATTGCCTTTTTTACATCTTCTATAGTGAGTTCTTCTACTTCAACTTCACTAATTTCTTTATTTCCTTTTTTAATTAATTCCCTAGGTTCTTCTGTGTTCAGTAATTTGTCAAAATATTCTATCCATATTTCTGCTTTTTCCTTTGTATTCATTGCCAATTCCCCTTTTTTGTTCCTGATTATGCTAAATTTATATTGATATCCTTTCTTAAATTGGTTTACTGTTTGATACATTTTCCTTGTGTTGTTATGCTTCTGATCCTCTTCTATTGATTCTAGTACATTTTTCATGTATGTCTGTTCTTCTTCCTAATTATTTTGTGAGCTTCTTTTCTTTTATGGTGATACTCTTGCTCTTCCTTCTCCCTTCTTCCTTTTAACAACCACTATTCTCTTGCTTTCTATGGTTATTCTATTGCAAATTTGCGTTCCTCATCATGCCATTTATTTTTAAATGTTTCTGTACGTTCATCTTTTTCTATAAGCTACTGTTTAGTTTAGTTTTGTTAGTTCCTTGATTATTGTTTTAATGTTTTCCCATTTATCATTAATATTATTATGAATAATATCTTCATCATCCGAATTGTCCAGTATTTCAAACTTATTATTAATTTCTATAGTGTATTCTTGTTTCCACTTTGGATTTTGAAAAATATTCACAATTTTTCTTTTCTCATTATATTTATTTCCAGTTTTTACCCTTAACTTCACTTTTAAATTTATCTTCAGTAAGTTGTGATCTGATCCAATGTCTGGTCCCCTTAGTGCTCTGAAGTCTGTTACTGCACTCCTGAATATATTACTAATTAAAACACGATCTGTTTGTGTCGCTGTCCTGCCATCTGCTGAATATCATGTCTCTTTGTGAATATTTTTATGTGGAAACGTTGTACTTCTTACATTTAAACCATTAGATATTGCAAACTGAATCATTTTTATTCCATTGTTGGTTACCTCAACCTTAGCATGGGTTACTCACCTTAACAGGACCCACCACTAGTAGCAAGAGTGGGGTAGGATTGGTGAGGTTTGTAGATATTTATCTTCATGTTGAATATCTTATTAGGTATCATGTACCTTCACATCACACTCCAATATGAGTCCCAATTGATCTATTCAGCTGTCATTAAAACACAGCTATTAAATGTATCAGAGTCAGTTTCACTGATATTAATTTTAGCAATTTCCTTTCTTTGCCCTATTTCATATATTATGATGTCCCATGTAAAGGTTTTGCATTAACATGCCTTAGGATGGCCTCAGTACAGGCCGAAACATGTAGCACACATGTAAAGGTAACAATCCGAATTAAAATAAACCTGTGTTGTGTTAAAATGAATGTGTGTAGCTCATTAAGTAATAAACATGACAGGATGACTTCCATAAAGATGAAATGTACATTCTTGACACAATTCACACCAGCCAAGGCATTTCAAGTCTTCATCTTCAGGCAACTTTATCAGTGTGAACTCACCATAAATGATTAGTATTATAGATATTCTGGCCTCCCAGTCAAGGTGTTATGGGGAAAGTGGTGGTGGCTGCCAGGAAAGAGTGAACATGTGCTTCTCTGAGCTACTATCTGATAAACACCTAATACCTCTGTAATTAATGTAAGAGTACTGAGTAAAGCAGCTCTGGGTTTGTGTTAAGTGGTTACTTGCCATAAGGTACCAATATGCTTCCTACAGCCAGATGCATGAAGCAGAGGCTGAAAAAACTGAAGCAAGTAGCGAATTGTTTATTGTTACAATAACAGAGTTATTTTCAGTATCATGCACAGTAATTCTTAATAGCCTTTGTCACTTTACTGGGACTCTGATAATCCTATTTTGTGTTGACATTGTTAGAAAATTTACCTTTTTACATTCAATTTTGTTGTAGAGCTGTGGCTAGTGTATTTAGATAATCCTTTTACATTGTCTGACAGCTGTGGAGCAATAAAACTTTAATGTAAAAGGAGGTATTGTATGTGAATTTAGAATTATAACAATTCAATTATGTAGTACAATTATTAGTCTCATACTAAACAGAAGTAGGAGGCAGCAAGCTCTGCCAGTATGATGGTAACTATATATGATATTAGATGGTGTCATTTCCCAGAAGAGTGGAATTTTAAATAAGACCACTGTAAGAACCTGAAATGTCAGATAAAATGTACCTTCAATTAATTTAAAGTGAATGAAATAGAGTTTACTTATTTGACGATATTGGGCTGAGATGAAATTGTTTTACACTTATGTTATTTTGTGAGCTGCATAGAACAGCATGTGGCCAAAAGAAACTGCTGAATATCAATAAACAATGCTGCAAATTTACTTATACAGATTCTGGTTGAGAGAGCAAATGCTGAGGTTGGGATTCTGATGCCAGGGTACACTCATCTTCAGCGAGCCCAGCCCGTGCAATGGAGCCATTGGCTATTAAGGTACAGTAAATGTACCAGTCAAAATGCAGCTACCCCTTACATAAGTACAACACATGACTGCATGTAAGGGACAATGAAAATAAATATTTAAGCATTTTTAATCAGACACTACATGGAGAGTCAATATCTACACTCTTTGGCCAATTTATATGTGAAGAAAGTTCCAGTGCTACCTACTTGAGTAAGCTGGGTGGGCTTCACAGCCAGGATAAATGTGATGGTGTAGGACAAAGTATCTCCCCTTGCCAGAATAATATGCCAGCTTGTACATAACTTTACTGGCTGAACTGTCTTAGATCATGGTTAGTAAAGTGTCTATAATTTAACTGTTGATAAAAATAAACCGTATAATGAAAAAGCCAAGTTGTTAATTTGTGTCTGAACTGTAATATCTCAAAACTTTTAATATGACAATTTCACCATTAGCAAATTTGATGGGGATCATCCATGCATTCACATTTCTTGTTATTACTGCTCCTCTGAACAAATCACCACTGTCAACCACTTCAAATATAGCCATATTGAGTTGCATTTTCTCTACAGTTTTCATTGTGAGTTTTTCACTGCCCTAGCCTCCCACATATTTCCAAAGTAATTGGAGTATTTACATTCATATCTATGATAATTAACTGAAATCTTCTTTATTTGGGAACGTGATAAGATCACAACAACAACCTGACAAGAACTTTCTTATTCCACAGCCTGACCCAACAGAAATAGATTCTGCCATAGTTTGAACAGCCTAACCTGTTACCTTTCTTAAAAAGAGATGTTACTTCATTATTAATATCTTTCTTTCCAACATGTTCAGCAAATACAAAATTGGAATGTCGAAGAATCCATTAATATTTATGCAGATACCGCATTTAATTCTTAATTACCTTCAGTTTTCCTATTTTAGATATTTTATTAGATGGCAAATAGCTCACAGAATGAAATTAAATCCAAGTCCTGTTCAGAATTTTTCATTACCATATTTAGCACAAATTTCACTTTGTATCATAGATTCTTATAATAATGTATCCAATCTTCTTCACTAACAGTGATGTATGTCACATCTCTCTCTTTCTCTTGGAATAATTTATATTCTTATGACACATGCCTAATCTTCCCTACACTGTGGACCATCTCATCTAGAAACTAGGCTACAGGTTCGACAGTTTGGGGTTGGAATCCTGGTAGGAAAAAAATATTTTTCTCTTCTCCAAAACATCTAGATTGGCTCTGGGGCCTAATTAACCTCCTGTTCAATGGGTACTAGGGTTCTTCGGGGGAAAAGCAGTCAGAGCATGAAGTTAGCCTCCTACTTCCATCTGGAGAGGAGAATATTGTGGCCTAATAAACATATAACAAGATGATGAAAAGATTTATGCAGTGAGGAACTTTGTAACTCATGTATGTATATTGCTAGGATGCCTAAATCAAGGAGGATGATATATTCAGACCATGAAGCTTGTGCTGGGGGTAACTGAAATGTATTCAACATTTTCTCTAAAAATTTCAAAGCTATGCCACACTTAGGAAAGTAAGCCATGAACTGAAAGATATTAGTATGGAATTTAGAAAGGTAGAATATGAATAAATTAACTGAATTCAACTGGATCATAATGGGGTCCAATACTGGCCTTTATGAACATAGTAATGAAATTTCTTCTTCATACAAATAAGAAATTTCTTGACCAGCTTAAAAACCATAACTTTTGAAGGAAGATCCTGTACCATGGAGTTAGTTAATACCTACATAATTAAATACATTTCATTGTTAACAGTTTTGCCTGGTACCTCAAAGAAGACTGTGATCGTCTGTTACAACTGCAGGAACGTATGAATATAATGCCTCTTGGCAGCGGAGCACTGGCAGGAAATCCACTCTCCATAAACCGCAGTCTCCTTGCCAAAGATCTTGGTTTTGCCAAGCTCACATACAACAGTATGAATGCTGTTGGGAACAGAGATTTCATAGGTAAAAATGCTATTTCCATTGTAATATAAAGAAAGCAAGAGATAAAAAATTTAGAGACAATGAATTTTAACTATGAATGCAAATATGAGTATGTTAGTTTAGTTGGACAGTTCTTTTGTTTGACTGCAGGCATAGAGATGTAACTGATACCGAAGTGCAACTGTAAATACCAACTGTTAAAATAATTATAGAATGCAACCATCAAACACAAACACATTGAACTAAACTCACATCTAGCGAGCAATGAGGGAAGCAAATGATGAAATGGATAAACATTTTCCCAAAGTCAAACTGATATTTTAACTATTTCAGTGAAGTATGAATCTTCAAAATAGCAGATTTTATCACTGAAATGTTCTGTAATGGAACTGAGTCAGCTCAGTCAGTATGGAGACTAGGCTATGGACGGGGTAACTGATGAAACATGGTTTGATTCTCAGAACGAGCAAGATATTTTGTCTTTTCTAACCTACCAGTCAGTACTGGTGCCCACCCAATCTCACATTCAGTGGGCATCAGGGGATTTTTTTCCTGGAGGGAAAAAGGTAAAGCTGATCACTCACTTCAGTCTACAGCTGAGCTTCAGAATGCATGGAGCTATACTTCCATTCTCCTGTATACCATTTAGCATGGTGCATAAGAAAGTTCAGGGGCAACATTAACATTCTTTACCATACTGTAATAGTTTTCATTACAAAAGCTACCAATAAAGGAAAGGGACCCAGCTAGTTTCATTTCAGCTTGCTCAGTGAATGCTGGGGCTCCTTTAGGTTATGAGGAGTACAAATACAATTTTTACACATGTTATAAAGTTACATTTTTTTCCACTCCTGTTTTGTGCATGACTGTGGTCAAATATGGACTTGGTGACAATGCCATCATGAAATAACTGTAAATAAGGTAGTAGTGCCACTTTTGTAAAACTGCAAGACCTTTTCCATGGAATATTAACAAATATCCATTTTTTTTTTTCTGTTAGAGGTGAAGTAGTTCATCACAATCTACATATGATTTATTCAATATCAATTTTGTCAGAATTACGCATGCAAAATTTGAAGTACTAACACAGCTATTTTAGAGGACTCCTTGAACCTTGAAGATTAATTAGCACTGGGTTCAAGCCCTCACGGTTCTCATGCACCTAGGCCTTAATTTACTAGGCCCTTTATGCCCAACCTTGAAGATAACTGAATTATTATTGTGATGTGAAAAGTCAGGAACCACTAGCCAATCAAACCAATGTCACATCACAGAAGACCTGAATCCTCAGAATCATGGATGTCAGCTAAAAATACTTCTCTTCATGATTCAGATATGGTGCACAACTCTGGAATAAAATTTTTATCCAATTCCAGTGGCTATGTGAAGTCAGACAAGCTTGGTCTAAAGGAGAGAAAATGGTGGAAACATGTAGCGCAGTGATAATATCACAGTCTGGTGGACTACCTTGTGCAGTCCAAGTGTAAATTCTGTTGAAGTGAAACAAAAATGTTGGGTTTATAACAACATATCCAAAATATTTTGACAGCAATACATACAAACATACATACCATTAATATTGGCTTGTGACTCATTTAATGCAAAATTTACATCTGAAACTCAGAATTACTGTCAAATGTACTGGAGCAGATAGTTTGTTGGCAGGTGATCACAGTCTTCACTATTCCATTACTGAAATGTAATCAAGGTGGGTCACAGCACAACAATAATTCTTCATGATTTGGTTTGTGTGAAATTGTATCTCCTTCAGCTGCTATAATTGTTTTTCTTTTGCAAGCTTGAAGTGAGATAACATTATTCATATTTTCAAAATGTTGCTCTCAAGACCATACATCTTTGAACTGCTTTGATATTGATTCTTTAAAAGTGGGTCTCACATTTCTGACAACTGACAGAGTTACAATATAGATTACAAAGCAGTGGTAAATCCTGATCCCGAGGTCAGGTCAAATGGAATGGCAATTGGAAAGCAATGTGTACTCTTCCACTGGACCCAAATTCCAGATCATGTTTCACCATATTTTTATAGCTGTGTTTATCAGTACAAATTTTTTTATTGACACAGACCTTTTTTTTTGATAGGCGATAATACAGAATGCATAAATACAACTGCAAAGGGTGTATGAAAGTGATTTGGTGAGTTTCATGTGCCAACCGATTGTTAGGAAACAGTATTTCATTTCAGTAGCATTAGTGATAAATAAATTTGTGTTAATGTTATTCAGTGAATTTTTTCATCAATAAACTGTGTCTTAATATAACTGCAGTAAAGAAAAGAACAATTTTTTGTTGAAAATTGTAAATTTCCAAGTAAGTTTCAACAGACTGTTTTTTAAGTGTATTAACAGTGCTGTTTTTTTTTTGCATAGTTTGTAATGCAAGTATTTCTGTTTTAAAATCATGCAGTATTAAGAGACATTACAAACCAAAACATGTGCCACAACTGAGTCACACACAGGCTCAGTGAGGATGTGACAAAATAACTAACTTTCCGAACAGCAACCATAGAGTCAGACACTGTACATGCCAATTATGTAGTTCCTAAAATTTTAGCAAAAGGAAGAAATATTTTCGTGATGGGGAAATAATAGCAGGATGTAAGAATTTGCTGTTGTTTCCTTTTCTGACAGAAAATACTTAAATTCTAAAATTATTTTAACCAGATTCACCAATGGAACATGATAAATGAATGTTCACAAACACTGGAGACAGCTTACTATGGTTTCTCAAGAGAAATGCCTGAAAATGCTGATGTGAATGACACTGTACAACTTGATATTTTTATTCATGGAATCAACATGGACTTCATAATACATATAACTGATGAACTGGCTGCCTTGATGCTAATTAAAGTGATTGTTAAGTATGCAAATGTATGTAGTTAAGTCAAGACGGTTCTGCAAAATCTTGGGTGTCCCAGTACAGAAACTAGCTGGACAATTCATGGATGGAGTGCAAAGTATGGATGGAAGAAAGTGGCATATCTTTTTACAAACTTTAGGCAGAACACAGCAGACAGAAATTGAACAATATGTCACCACTTCACACACAAACAAAATCTGTGTGCAAAATACCCAGAAATGACTGAAGTTATTACAGTGGTTTCAGAAACTGTTAATTGCATCATATCAAAAGGAATAAATAATCACCAATTTGTAGATTTCTTGAACGACATGGAATCAGCATACGGAGATTTTCATTACTGTACAGAAGTTCACTGATTGTATTGTGGTGGTATGGTATGTAAGTCAGAAACTAAATTATTTCTGCAACTGTGTGGGAAACCTCTTCTACAACTTTGCAGTTGCTGCAGGATGTGAAACTTTGCATTTTGCATTAACCATTTAATAAATGAATGGACTGGGCTGAATATGAAACAACAAGGAGCAAATCACAATGCCAATAATGTGTTTAGCAAAATAACAGTTTTCAAGAGAAAGGTTCAATTGTGGGATATGAAGATGTGATCAAACAATATGTACACTTCCCAGTACTGAGAATGGAAACGCCTGTATAGTCTAGGAAACACATGAAAGAAATTCATCTTCATCAACAAGAATTCAACTTCCATTTTGAAGATATATGCATGTATGTATGTATGTATGATCTACAATTAACTTATTTTCAATGGCATTTAATGTTTTTGGATGTTAAGATGTTCTAGACAAGTATCAACTATAGATAATAAATTTCCAATGTGATGTGAAACTGAGAAATCCATTTCACACACAAAATAGTTTAAGTATATGGATTAAGGAATATAAAAAACATCCAAACAAAGGTAATGAAAAAATACATTATTCTTACTTGCCTTCCTGTACTTGTCTATACACTGAGGCTAATAAGAGCTGCAAAAGAATATTCACCATCCAAAGGAAAATTGTTAGATGAATGGTACATGTAGAGAAGAGACGCTTTTGTAAGAAATTATTTTAAAAATTTAATATATTTTCCTGGCCAGTGAGCACACATTTTCATTAGTGTCTTTCATTGTCCACAACATAAATGAATTTCCAATAAATTCAACAATACACAGCATAAATATGAGCCCTCAACATCACCAACATGTGCCAGATGTTACCCTCATGAGTTATGAGAAGAGTAAGTACTATGCAGGAACATTATACAGTGGCCTTCAACCTAAGATTAAAGTCTTAAACGACAACAGAAATACATTTATGGCAGCTTTTAAACATTACCCCTTGATCCTTCTACACTGTAAATGAATTTTTTTCCAACCGAAAATTTGTAATGCTGCATGATTACTCAGAAACTTTTGACACAGATACTTTGCCACATTTTTGGTCTGTATCATATGATTTGCTTACATAATAATGTTAAAAGCTGTACAAACCATGGAATTCACATTTGTATTTTATCCTATCCATACAATGGTATGTTCTTTGTATCTGTATTATACAGGACATATTGGAAGTAAATCAATTAAGTTAGGCAGACATGATAAAGTATTATTTATAAAACAAGAACATATACATAGAAGTAAACATATATATTTACCAGAAACATTTCTTATATAGCCAATACTATGTGTAACTTGATGTTGAATATGCCTGAAAATGGGATTTAATAATTTTTTAATTTGCAGCTGAATTCTTGTTTTGGGCTTCGCTGACTGCTCTTCATTTAAGTCGACTAGCTGAAGACTTAATCCTGTATAGCAGTAAGGAATTCGGTTTTGTTACTTTGTCTGACTCTCACTCAACTGGGAGCAGCCTCATGCCACAGAAAAAGAATCCTGACAGTTTGGAGCTTATCCGAGGAAAGGCTGGAAGGATTTATGGGAATGTGAGTGCACAAAATGTAGATAATGAACTCTCTAACTCATGATTATTACCTTACAGGATGTGATTCCACATATTTTAATAAACAGGTACACATTCATAGTCACCACCATGAGAACATAACATATCAATTCTTCAATCAAACTGAAGATGAACATGGGGCCTCTGTGTGAGTTAGCCTGTACCAGGAACTTGGTGACATAAATTCTGAAATTTATAAGAGAAACCTTTAATATTCCAATAGTATTGTTCGGGATTCTGGAGTTGGAGGCATTTTTGGATGGTGATTTTAGGCCATACTGGTACTGTTTCTAAACTTAAATGAAGGTAATTAATTTATAAACACATTTTATATAAAGAGTATGCCATTCATATAGAATAAAATTGTTCAGCAGTAGCTTAACTGGTGTTGGAAAAACGCTTTTCATGACTGTCAGTATGAGCAGGATGTTCTTTTAATGTTGGGAAAATACTTAAAACTGTACAATGTTGAAAGGATTTCTCATCCATTGCACACATGTCAAATACATCAGTTATGAGATTTCATTATGAGAAATATGACCAACAAGTGCATATACAGATACATAAATTTATTGCATAATGAACAGCGTAGCCTCCTACATGTTTCGGCCACCTATTGTGGCCATCTTCAGGGAGGTGTTCTTTGAAAGGTATATTATATAGAATGTTCAAACAATTCATAAATATTAATGTCAACTTTTAATTAAAAGTTTAAAATCTATGTTAAAATATAAAATACTGATAAAATTATTTGTCCTGAGTCGCATGTTGATAGGCTGTGTAAATGGTGATCCATCCAAGCAGAAGTGATGGTGGTGCTGTGTCAGCTGGTGGCCCTGTTGGTCATATTTCTCAAAATAAATCATCAGTGTATGGTCGTGAGTCATTTAAAATTGGTAATATCAATCGTTTTAATTACGCCCTGTAATTCAGTTTATTGAAATGAAAGGATAAATCTGTGAAAAACAGCAATCTGCTGATCCAATCAGTATCCCACAAGTCTTCCAGTATTAATTTCCTGTTTTTTAAATACAAGTGAACTATATACAAACAACAACAAAACACTGACTGCACAATCAGAAGCTGGTGAACAAATATTATTATATACAATTAATCCTTTGTGTACCAAACTCATTTCATCAGTAAAGACACTCATTTAATGCATGTGCAGCAATATAATTGAGTAGTTTTGTTACAATTTTCATTATACCCTTAAGTTTTTTAAACCAGCCTTGTACAATACAAGGAACTAAGAGTTAGTGGGATGGCTAGGTGAGGACCAATGACACAGGTGCTTGGGTGGCAGAGTGCTAGTGGTGGAAATACAAACACTTCCAATGAAAAAAATAGATATTATGCGCTCAACAAATTGTAAATTATTGTGCAAAGTAAAAGGAAATTCAATTATATGGCAGCATATCTGACACAATGACAAGCAAATTTGGGTACACATTCCATGTGTTTGTCATCCCTTTCAAAGTCATCTTATTATTAATATTATGGTAGCAGCTGTGTACATACACACAAATGAACAAACAAACAAACAAACAATCAAATACACACACATACACACACACCTGTTCAAAACAAAATCCTGCAGATCTTGACATAACTTCCATTTCAGACAGGTTATAGCAACACAGTACTTCCAGATAAAAACATACTGCATTATATGTAAAAATGTATTTGACTATGAATGCTCCCAGATTTTTGGAATGTCATGCTACATTATTTTCGTTGTTACACCGTGCATGTTGTTGAGTTACTCAATTATTATAATGTGTAAATTTTATATATGTGCAGTAGTTGGTATAATAATTGAGTAAGTCATGCTACATATGCACAAATCTGCTACATTATTGCAGAACAATACAAACTTTTTTTCGGTTTTCTTTCTTTCTTCCCTCTTTCTATCAACATTAAAATGTTCATGATGTATTATGTACATATTTTGTCAACAAATTTTATTCTTTTACTCAGAGTAATGTTCTTCCTCACACAATTCCAGGAATTGTGTGAGGAGACCACAGTAAGTATTCAAGCAGACAATTCCTATTACTTGTTGTTTTTACTTTTCATCTCCACACTAAACAGTTTCTGTTTATTCTGGTTGACTTTTATACTGGGTCTCACTGTATTCAGCAGAACCTGAGAAAGTTTTCAAAAAGGTCTAATCAGTGTTCTACTCTAGTCATGTTTTACTGTATAAATGTATCAATGAAAAAAGGAAAAAATAAATAAACACACAACAGGCCTATATACCTAGAATATCAATTAATATTAACTCAGTAGTATTTTGGGAGCAGAATTTTCTTTAAAGAAAAAATAAAAGGCATGCTGTGGTACTCTTGGTAGAGTGGCTCTGTGACCACTGCACAGCAGACTTTGTGTGAGTCAAAGTCTTCCATCTGTGGTGCTGAAAGGGTTTATAAACTGTATATTCCATATTTACATACACACATTTATACATATATTTGCATTTCTTAATTCCCCCATGCAACTCCCCCCCACCCACATGCAAGCACAAATGACCACATCACATTTTGTGCATGTCAGTCAGTTGGCTTAAGAGTTGAAGCGTGTAAACAGAGATGCAGATATAACTTTCCAATCAGTTATTCTTTATTTTAACCACTGTACAAATAGGGTCTGAGAATAACATGTAATTACACACATCATATAAGTGTTGTGTAATTTCTTTCAGAACTGTGGATTTATGATGGTATTAAAGGGATTACCATCTACATACAATAAGGACCTGCAAGAGGACAAACAAGCCATGTTTGACACTTACGATAATCTTGAGAGTGTCCTTCAAGTGGCAATGGGGACAGTTAAAACCCTCACGGTGAGAATGGTTGTAAGCTAGCACCATAATATGAAATGGAACATTTTCAAACCAACAAAAAGATTTTAGTTGTGTATGTCATTAGTGATCATTTAATCTTATTCTCGATGCTGATCACATTCTAAACGAAGGACTTGCAGGCATTTCAATGCAGTACATCAGGAAATGTTCTGAGATGAGGCTGTCATGTTTTCCTGTGCCTTCTGTTTCCTTGTGCATCATCTGAGGCATTCTACAGTCCTCTTCTGTCTTCTTCATTGGCCTGTTCTGCATGCCATACATCGACATCATCCTACACTTATCAAATCCGCAGTCTGGTTTTGTATGTCCAGTCATGCACATTTCTTCCCCTAGTGTTACATACTAATTTGGTTTTAAGTTCTGCTAAATTTATACACATCTGTTTCACCAGAAGAAATCTTTTCTACTTCTGCGATACTGTCCCACAATTTCAGTGTGACTTTACACTTGTGTGCCCCATGTGTCAATTAGAACTCTTTTTTATTCAGCACAAAATGTTAATTTAATTGTACAGCCAAAATCATAGTCATATGCAATTGCACAGTACTCCAGATGGAGCCCAGAGAGCACAGACACCCCAACATTTTTATAACCACTGACCTGGTTGTGTATTTCCTGTATGCTACTGCATATGTAATCATCAAGTCCTCTGAAACCATGTAGACCTTTATATGTTATCGTGGCATAGAGTGGTCAGCCATTGGTATTAGTCCACAGCAGTGGTCAAAAATCACAGCTCACCATTGGTGTAGGACTTTCCATTAGACTTATAATTGCCAGGGATATTCTGAAGAATTTCCTGAGATCAGGTCAAGATGGTGGTCCCAAAACATGAGAGCACAGACTAAGAGTTTGGTGGTTTCGTTTTTTTAACCTCACCAAGGTAAAATGATGTCAATGGCTGTGAAGGGGTACTCCTTTCATCATAGCTAATTCACACTTAACACCCAAATTACACAAAAAAGAACTTATATGGTCACACATTCCACTGTCAATACTGTCAGTGTAAATATGACTCACAACATTCAAACTACAATCTAAAAAACAGACCATATGAAAAATGAATCCCCTCTGTACACCAAAAAGCCATAAATGGTAGTGCTGGCAAGGTAAACAGCAAGTATCAGACAGTGAATTGTGGCTTACAAACAGAACACAAGCAGCTCAGATCCACAATGACAAACTAATACAGCTACTGTAAAGAGCAAATGTTTTTGTTTCCAACCCTGTACACATAAAGAAACACAAATCTGTCAGATTTTAGGGAGTTGTTGAAACTTGTTCTTCAGATGGCACGTCTTATGAGATGTGTTCTACACTTGGTGTTCAAAGTTTGCAAAACTCTTTTGTGACATCAGTGTTCATCTACATTGGGCATGAAAGGATCTCAGCACATCTAAACTTTCCTAAACCAAAAACCTGGACAAACACAATAATGGTGTGTAATCTTATTTGCGGCAGGTTGGTGAATCTTGGCATCCAGTGACAAGACAACCGATTTTCAGAAAAAAAGTCTATTCAGGAACTTGGGCTTTGGCTTAAAGAAGGTCTCCCATTTTTATAAGCTAGGAAAATGTTCTTAAGAAAGTAAACCATGAATGGAAAACAGTCATACTTATCAGCTGTCATACACAAAGAACTAATATCACAACAAAAGCAGCAGCTGTCCACTGTAGGAGCAACTCCAGTTTACTTAAACCCCATGACAAGTTACAATTTCTGCTGAAACTGAGGATCTTTACAAACATTCCATGACTTTTAGCAGTACTGGTAGTCCCAGCTGACCTGACAATCTGTTATCACAATTACGGCTTCCATTTATTCTTCACAGTGCTTACAATTCAAACTATATATTCTGGGGAATAGCTCATACTAATGAAAGAGAAAGTATAATTTACCTAATCAGAACACAAATGTGTGTACACCAATAGTCCATACTAGTTACCAAATATACTACCAAGCCATAATTTTATAATAAACTCAAGACGGACAAGAGACTTTTCTCTTCTCCAAAAACTCTCACACCAGCTCTGGGGCTCATGCAGCCTCCTATTTAATGGGTATTGGGGCACCTTCCTCAAGGTAAAGCAGCCAGGGTACAAAACTCTTCTGTCACCTCCATCTAGTGCTGAGGTTAAGAATGTGTAAAGCTATACCTCTACTTTCTGTATATGCCATCATGGCACTGACAGGGACAACTTCGCCCTTTAACTTACCATAATTCTTTATCATCCAGCCAGCCTTCTTCATGCATGTGAATAAAATCTCCAGCAGGGAGCTTGATTTTTGGCATTGTTTTCATCTTGAATATGACAGTTCAGCTTTTTTTTTTTTATTTGCTGCATATGATATGGCCAATGTAAACCTTGTTTTTCATGTCCTGTTGTGTTTACAAACCAGTTTTTGCAACTTTTATTTCTACAGTCCAATTACCTATCATATAAAAACTCACTAGTCTTTCAAACAGGTTCCCATTACTCTGTAATGGATACTCGTGTTTCTTCTGTTGTCAAATGGTCAATTTGCAACTGAGCTATACTGGTAACTTAGTTGCATTTTTCTGTGTTTTGTCTCAGTATCAGATCATTCCTTTCCACACAACAAGTACACCAATATGCAGCTGCCTTGAATGTCTCTTGCTTTAGCATTTAAGGATTTAGAGTTCACATTAAATGCTTTGTGTACATAACAATCACCAATTTTGCAGAGTCTTCTTACTCTTTAAACAACCTAAATATCCCTAGGAATTAATTTTATATATTTAGACAATAGGGAAATTTACTGCATATTTATAACACGCTGTGTAATCTTTATTTTACACAAAATGCCATTTATTCCACAATTTTTTCTTTTTATTTTCAAACAATAATCATGCTTTTCATAAACCATGTGCCAAAATTTACATACCAACACAGTCATTTAAAGGTTATGCTTGAAAAACTGTCTTCCATGTCAGTATTCAAGGTATAGTGGAGTCTTGTCCATATTTGTTGTAATGTAAGTTGTAACATCTTCGTAACACTGATCAGATTTTAGGACACTGTGTATGAATCACTAACAATTCCATTACTCTTATTTTGTATATCTGTAGTGTATGTCCAGTGACTACAAATAATACATAACTATAATATAATGTTTTGATGGCAGAACTTTCCTGAAAAGCTCTGCAGTCATTTGTACCTTTGAAACATATCTGTTAAGCCTGTTCAGTGACTATAGCTCTCCATACCTGCCTTATGGGTAACAAAACTGCTTTAGTTATAAAACATTTTCCATAAACTGAAAAAAAAAAAACTACAGGAAAAAAAATTAATATTAAGTTTACTTATGTTCCTCAGGCCCTTTGAAACTTTTATGTTACAGGTAAATGAAGAATCTTGCATTGCTGCTCTCAGTCCTGACATGTTGGCTACAGATTTAGCTTACTACTTAGTAAGAAAAGGGGTACGTTTTGAATCCTGACAGCTTCAAGTCCTATCTGTTTACACAACAGGATTGTAACAAATCATTCTTCATTTGTTTACAATATAGAAAGTCATCATTAATTATTACTGTAAGCATGTACACAGTAAAAATAATTTCAGTAGCTGTAAGACTTGAGTTTGATTTCAGTTCAATTAGCCTCTGAGCTCTTACAATCACCTTCAGCCAAAGATTACTTCTTTTAATTGATTAATCAACTGAAATGCATGCCATTAACTTCATCCAATTTAATTTCTGTATTTGATGCGTAAAGCGAAAGAAATAAAGTCATTGTGTTAATAACTTAAACATTTCTAACAGTAATAAACCACCAAGCAAAAAATCAAAGAAAATGTCAGTCAACATCATAAGGAAATAAAATCCAGTTTAAGAGAAGAAAATGACAGCACCGTCACACTGAAACTTAATTTACGCATGATGAATGATAAATAACTAGGGAAGTTTACAGTAAGTCTACAACAGTAAATCTGATTAGTAATCAATTATCTAATAATCCAGACGAGCACAAGATGGCAGTGTGTTATAGCTGGATCAAAAGAATGAACAGCATACTACTCAATATAAAGAGCCAAAAGAAACAAGGCAATACAACCCTAAAGATAGGCAGCAAAAACATGTATGTACAGAAATAAAGTAAAAAATCACATATTGCTACACTAACTAAATATAAAACTCTATAATATTTATGTTTTGTTGTAATTATAAATTACCCATAACCAATCAATTTAAGGAAACAAATAGAAATCTGTCATTAAAACAGACAATAGCATTAACAAATTATTGAAAATAAAACAAAAATAAAATACTAGAATATAATTTGGCAGGCACATACAAGGTAGTTTAATCCAAATGCAACAAAATCTACATTGGACAAGCTGGTCACCATTATCTGATGCATATGAGGATATACAATGAAAGAGATGAATCAGGATAGGCTACATACATTTTTAAGGATAAACATAAGTGGGTAAAACATAGAAAATTAAAACAGAAACAGACCAGGCTCAAAAGGAAGATTCATGGATAATGAAAAACAGTACATTATTTACCATTTCAGTAAAGTGGGACAAATTTTCAACAAAACACAATTAAGCACAACAAATTACCTGACACAGCCTGACAATTAAATATTGCACACAAAGAGAAAATGTTTGACTAAAATATTTGTGCTAAGTGGACTGTTGATTAGAGGCATTGTAACTAACAATTATGCTCCATGTGATGGGCGAGGACACACATGACCACACTAATGGCTAGCTTCTCAGTGCAGAGGCAGTCAACAATCTTAAATGTGCACATTAAATTTATTCCATCACATTTAACACTGCATTGTAAAATATATGTAATTAGGCATCTGACTTCATATTTGGGGGGGGGGGGGGGGTATGACTTCGTGGTGAGGTCGGGGGCCTCCACATTTTTTTTTTTCCCAGAAGAAGGGGCACAAGAAAAAACACCCCTTCTTTCAAAACACAAGGCGTTTTTCCCCTC
>Ga0123352_10002409_pt1 | contig 25986 bp, 19 predicted proteins | sample TergutLab28metaG_FD_89700 | JGI IMG/M metagenome (GOLD analysis project Ga0123352, IMG submission 89700) | Labiotermes labralis P1 segment gut microbial communities from Petit-Saut dam, French Guiana - Lab288 P1 | ecosystem: Host-associated > Arthropoda: Insects > Digestive system > Gut ...
ACCATGTCGCTATAACCCAAATGGTGTTTAGTCACGTACTCCAGACGATAAAGTAAGTCATTCATTAGCCAAACGAATGGAGCAAAAAAAATAAGCTATATATAGTCGCCACTACAAACTTACTGCCTGTGTACATACAGCCTCATATAAAAAATGTATACATGTGGTTTTCTCTCAACCAGTAGATCAGTCGGAGCATGAAGCTGGAAAAACTTCTAGTGTGGTGCTAAAAATGAGTGAAATCTCCCTAAATATATCGAGAGCAAAATATTTAAACGGCTGAAGCTGTGGCTGTCCTAGAGGGTAAGACGGTCGAGCCTTGAGGGAGCGCGGAGGTATTTAAATGCCGTCCTAAACGGTAGGACGCAAGAGCTGTAAAGGTTAAATATAATGCATGACAGTACATAACTACTCAAAAAGATACTGGGATATTCTACTTCCAATTAAAGTATATTATTTTCACTCATGTCAGTGAGAGACCTTTCTCAATTTTATCACACATTCCTTGATGCATTTTATACTGACTTTGCCTGCAGGTGGCCTCTTACCTGAAAATGACCTTCATTACAGTAAGTTGTTGTGTTTCAGTGACTTTTGTGGTCTTTACATTGTTATATTGGATAATAAAAAAAGTATAGCCATCCCATTACAGGCCTGGACAGGCCCTGAGGGTTCCAGGAATTTCAGGCTCCCAGATTTCAAGACAATCAGCATATGAAAGTGATAAGGTCAGCCCTACGCACTGGCTGCCCTTACCCTCCAAGAAATATTCTTGGTACTCATTTCCATTAGAGGCTGAGTCGAATCCAGGGCCATGGTGCGGCTGTAAGGATTATGTCAATGAAATATTCCAGTGACACCATTGGGAACTGAAACCACTACCTTCCAGCTTGTAGCGCAGTGCCTCAACCAACTGTGTCACTGCATGCCCCATTTGATATTTAATAGCATAAACAAATTCATATATATAATTAACATTATAATGAACCACACACTCTTAACATTATAAACTGCACAAAAATGATACTGTACCTGCTCAAATAACAATCTCAGCTGGCGTTCAGACTCTCCAACCCATTTGCTCAGGCAGTCAGCACCTTTCCGCATGAAAAAGGATACCTTACGATCCCCTTGACTGCATTCATTTGCCAGAGCTCGAGCAATAAGCGTTTTACCAGTGCCTACACAAGAAATAAAGCCACATAATTCACTTATCCCCCTAAAAATCGTTTTCTGAGGTTCTGGAGACTAGACTGAACTGCATCCAGTTCCAGTACAAAATATGCCTTGAGTTACTTTCTTTTCACACAAGTACATGAAGTCTTCTTACCTGGAGGTCCATGGAAAAGAACTCCTTTGGGTGGCTGGATATGGAACTTTTCAAACACTTCTCTGTACAGCATTGGAAACACAACCATTTCCTTAAGGCAACGAATGTGGCTTTCAAGACCACCCACATGACAAAACCGGATACTTCGGTCAAGTGACATAGGGTCCACATCAGCTAATGTAGATACAATCTGTTTATGGTCACCAGAACCACATGCATGATTACTTGACCCTGGAATAGCAGTTGCATTGAAGTTCAATGGCAGGCACCTGAGAATGAAAAAATTATTGTCAGTGTCATGATCCCTAACAAACCATTCGATGTAAAGCTGAAGTAAACAATGGCATGCTTGGCCCAAGAGGATTAATCTGCAAAAATGCACAATCTTATGTTACTGATTTTTAAACCCAAAATCAAACACATATCTTTGAATAGTGCATCTATGTGCCATGTTTATTATACGTAAATTTTTCAACTAATGCTTATTATGAATTTTCAATGCTAAGGCTAGCTACATCTTAGCCCTGACAATTAAGCCCAATGGTTTCCTTCTTTATGCCATACTTGTAAAGTAACCTGAACATTTGTGGACATAAAGTGGGGCATTTTGAAGAGATGGTAAGTGAACTTACAGTGGTGCTGGTTAAATGTTCCTATAAATTTATCATGACAACTCATAAAATTACTTTATCTTTAAATTTTCCACTGATAAGTTGGTCTTGTATCTCAGCTTCTCTCATGATTGGATAAACATGGCTTATTTCTTAAGTTCTGCTATACACAAAATGAATACAATTCCTGCCACCATACTTAACCAAAGAAACAAGAACCTTATACTTACTGAAGATAAAAAATTACTAAATAAGACACTTGAAATAATGTGTTGAAGACAACAGACCTGTTACGAGTCTTTGTATGTCCCTTATTCTTCTTCCTATCAAACCTCTCTTCATCACTTGTACTAGACGAGCTGGCATCCCGTGTTGGACCATGGTGCCGGTGACGCCTGACAGAACTACATAATACTGAACGCAGAATGCGTGATGAACGGCGTGGAGGATCTATAACATACACACTCAATTAGAACACTATGTTAGATTCTAACCTGTAAATATTCAACACACACACACACACACATCATCAACAAAACATTCTTATCACATGGTTTTCACAGTCTACCTCTACTGTGATAAATTTCAGTTTTTTAGATTCTGCTGTACCGTATGCCCAAATTATTCCAGTGTTTCAGCATCTTCAGAATGAACAAGATGGAGGAAAGCTGTAGTTGAGTGCTACATCGATCTTGCAGAGGAAGGGAGGGGTGGTGTTGAAATGAGACGCTATCTGATGGAAAGAGACCATATCATCAAGTGGTATGCTTGATGAAGTATGGTGTAGCAAGACATTGCTCAGAATGTATCCATCACAGATTAACATGTGTCTGTGTGTTTGTGTGTCTGTCTATTTCAAGTCTTCTGGATGAGTGGTTACTCATTTCTATTCTTGGGTTTCTATACATCACATTATTATACATACAATTAGAGAAGTACAAAAAACTTACCAACATTAGCTTGGAACCTATCAACTGTTGGTTTTGTCTTTCGTAGATGGTACTTGCCAGTGGGAACATCAGCACCACTTTCATCATCTGTTGAGCTGCGACTGCTCTGTGTTTCTGTACGCTCTTCTTCACTACCATCTGTGTAAAAATTTGGTCTCTATCAGGACACAGAATTTAAACTGAGCAAATCAAGAACAGCAAACTACTCTGGGCAACAGTAGAAACAATCTTATACTGCAATATTTTTAAGCATTTTGGTTGTGCTTGTGATGATGAAATTCTGTAACTATATTAGTGATATGAACGCAAATCTGAGTCAAAGCACTCACGCCGTATTTCATTAATCCCTTGTTTCACAAGGGCTCTACACTACTCCAGTAGCTGATAATCATGGCAGTGTAGGCTTGGGTACACACAATATATCTTCAACAGGAATGTGGAAAAGTCAGTCCTCAGACCTAGTTCAGGAATAAACCAACACCCTCTGCATGGTGGTGGTGGAGGTGGCAGCAGCAGTGGTATGATGATGATGATGATAACAATGATACAAGTCATTAAGGTAGGGTTACCACATTAAGGAACTAACGAGTGCAAACCGAGAACTATTCCTAACAATCAACCGGACATCATAATCCGTGATAATATAAAAGGGATATGCATGTTAATACACGCTGCAATTCCTGGAGACAGAAATGTGATCAAGAAAGAGGAAGAGAAGATTTTAAAATATAAGGACCTCATAACAGAAATGCAGTGCATGTGGAATGTGAAAGCAAAAATGATACCAGTAATAATAGGAGTGACTGGAACCATTTCACAGTCACTCAGACATAACCTGAGCAACATACCAGGTAAGCACAACATTAGGGAACTACAAAACAACAGCCACACTGGACACTGCACACATACTGCAGAAAGTGCTAATGTAAAAGTACAAAACATACTGCATGGGCGAAATAACATTACATGTAGCACTAACTGTAAATACCTTGCATAAATGTGATAACAAGGATGATTATGATGATGATGATAATAAGTACTAATGTAAAATTACAATAGATTCAACACTGAAACTAATGATATAAGCACCATGAATAGTAACAACAGAATAGCTGCAACACTATTCCCTAGGGACATAGTTTGTCTCAGGAATATTCGTATAAATACTCTACATAAAGGAGATGATGATGATGATGATGATGATAATAATAATAATAGATGCTGCTGCTGTAGTTGTGGTATTATTGCATCAGGATATACAAATTCTAAGCACTTGACTGGTCTGGTATTGTGTTTCTTTCTCAAGAATAACCCAGTCTTAGCAAGCAATGTCTCTTTTCCCCACCTATCACAGAATACACATGTCGGGTTCAATGTTATAACAAAGCCTGCCAGCCAACCCTATCCTGCGCCAGTTCACAACTGTACACTACACAAATTACATATGTTTTACAAATGTGACAATCACCTGTGAGCTTTGTCTGATGTGGCTTATTCTTCTGAGGGGAATACATCATTCCTTGAACTGGTCGACGAGGTCGCTTCACTCGTGAGTACATATCCTCATATCCCTATAATTACAATACGAAAATTTACAGTACATTATATGTATCACAAATTATTTCTGCACATTTAAAATAAGACAGCCCCCCCACCCCCTTCACACTGCACATTTACATGTTAATGCACAAACACACACACACAAATTAAAAAAATTTACCCACCAAAGCCACCCAAAAATAGGAACAACCAAGCTCCTTGAATTATCAGGATGAACAAATAATTATCTGCAATGCAAGTTTATCATTTACTACAAGTGTAGTGATCTTACAAGTACACCATTATTCTGCATGGTCTCCTTGCTTTTTTATGCACTTGGTCCATCATCGCACAATCTTCTTTATGCCCAAAGAATAAAAGTTTTTGGAGTGAGAATCATGAATGCATGCATGCACTGTTTCCTTCATACGCTGGTCTTGCTCCTTTCTCATACTTTGTGCTTGAGCATTGATTTTTGAACCTCTTAATCCATCTGTAGACACTCCATTGCAACACAACACTGTTCCCGAACTGTACTGACACCCTTCTGTGCAATTCAGCACCTGGCACACCTTCAGCATATTAGAAACAGATCACTGATCACCTCTCTTCTTTCGTGTAAATGAAGAGTGGGACTCCCATGTTTAAGGCATGAAACTCATGAAAGAAACACGCTATCAAGATCACACCTGCACCACAATGTCAGGAGAGACAGAGGCCCCGGGTAACACGTCATGCCCAACCAGCAGTATAGCCAAATGCAAAAAAATATACATTGCGGATAACTTTTTGACTCACCCTCGTAACAATGCTGCGGCCGAAAAGACAGATGATGTTACTCAGTGTAACATTTATATCAACACATGGCATGAAGTTTATTCTGTAGTAAATCAGGCTTTAATATAGATTAATATGTATGAAAATCAGAATACCCCCAACAACTCTTGGTAGAAGTTTTCTAAATCAATTTTAAAAAGATATGTCCATGCCCATGACGATGGGATATGGACATCACCACAACAAGGCTCACATTTTTTCACTTTGCAAAGAATGCATGAAATTGGTTTTTCTGAAAAAGTGGGATTAATATAAAGTAAAAAAAAATAATAGAACAGAAGTGTAAACTCTGAGGTACGCAACTAGAATAATAAAACAGTGGCAGAATGCTCGCTGCTGAAGCAGCAACAATTTAATAAGAGAAAAAGCAGCACAGGACAATGGGGGGCATGCAGTGGCGCAGTTGGTTGAGGCACTGCACTACAAACCGGGAGGTCACAAGTTCGATTCCTGATGGCGTCATTGGAATTTTTCACTGACATAATCCTTCTGGTTGCACTATGGCCATGGGGTTGACACAGCTGCTAAGAGAAATATTACCAGGACTACTTCCTGGGGGGTAAATGTGGCCGGTGCGTAGGGCTGACAACCTTACCACCTTCATATGCCCAATGTCATGAAATCTGGGAGCCTCAACCTCCTGGAACCCTCGGGGCCTGTCCACGCACATAATGGGACTGCTGTATCTTTACAGGATAACAGGATTACATAACAGGAAAGTACAAGCTTTGTGCTATTAGTGCTCTTAATAACTATGTATTTCATTTCAAAATGACAGAAAAGTCTTCAGCTTATATCATGGGACACTAATCATGAAAAAGTGGAGTACAGTACACTTCTACATACAACCTCCCAAATAATGAATTAGACTGGCATCACTTATCCACATATTCCTCTAATTAATTGGTCACAGTGGTATCACCCCTCCACACAACCCCCTAATTAATGGGTTAGAGTAACATACATACACACACACACACACACACACCTCTCTCAATAACTGTTTATAGCAGCATCATTTACATCCCCCTAAATAATGGCTTGTATGGGCATCACTTCTCCACACAATCCCCTAAATAATAGGTTAGAGTAAGGTTACTTCTCCATAAACCCCACTAAGTAATTGTTTATAGTGGCATCACTTCTCCACACAATCACTCAAATAATGGGTCATAGTAGTAGAACTTCTCAACAAGCCTCCCCCCCACATAAAACATCACAAGTACTGACTGCAATTCATTAAGTAACAGGCACACTCACACTTACATCGTCAATGACAGCAGGTTCCAGTTCTGACAGTGTGCGTCGCTTCTTGTGAACCTCTTTCACATCATCTTGTTCTTCACCAGGCTCTACCGGTTCCACCTCTTCCTGACGAAGTCCCTTCTGGTCTCGTGTCTGAACAGGCTCCTTGTCTGACAGGAACATTGGATATCCACGCAGCGTTTGGGTGCCTAGGATCCAGCTTGTGTTGAAGTTGTCATAAATTAGCTTCCGCTGGCGTGTGCTGCGACGCACACCTAGCGACGTAAGAGTGTAGACTTTTCAAAACAACTGCTCTGTTTAAACATTATTTGTGAGTGATATCCACATTTATGTTTCCTGTCTACAATAACTTACAAAGACTCTAGCTAATGAAACTCTAAAACATGGGGGATAAACTAGGACCATAAAAATCGACATGACATCAGTGAAATCCTGAAACTGCAGAAGTTACAATCCAACATATATAAACAATAACTTTAATTCATACGTATTTTTATAATGCATCACAGCACTCAAATTAACACAATGAGAACTGTCCTTAAGAAATGTGCTTGTTATAACCAGTCATAACTACTTTCAAAATTTCTTCCAAAATATGCCTTTTTTCTTATGCTAAAGAAAAATCGGCAGAGCTTTTCAACCGACATTCAACTTACAATAAAATCCTTGAAGTCACGCCAGCATACAGATCTCAGCAATTCCTAAATTCCAGCTACAACAGTACACATGCAACTGCAGGATAAAGAACATTACTCAATGGAGAAAACTGTCCTTAAGCTTGTCCAGAAAGACCAAATGCACAAGAACTACCACCCATGAGCTTTTTCAAGCAGTTTCTTTATTCTAAATGTTTACCACCTCAATTTCACAACCTCATGGCAACAGCTGGCTCAAAAGGGAAGTGAGGATGACTGAGCTGCAACCAAAAACAAAATGACGTTTCCCATGCTGCTGCTCAGGATTCAGGCCTTCTGCTTTGTTCCTCTGAGTTGCAGCATTATTGGTTCTAAACATTTTGAAGGAATATGATATTATAAATTTATGTATATTATTATACATTATTCTAGGACTCCTTGACCCTTGCAGATGAAAGTGATATGTTCCTTCAAAACACTGGAAATCAGTAACCCTGCCACTCAGCTTAACAACCCGGAGGACCTGAATCCTCATCAAGAACTAGGATGATGGGTTCACCCTGAAGCAAGTTGTGAAAGCCTCTCATCCTGTCCCTAAGTGCTAAAAAGCAGAAGGTATTTTCCAAGGACAGTACAGTAACAACTTTAGTAGGTGCTGATATATATGGCCCATCATTGTCCTCCTCCCAGCCACTAGAACCTGAAGAAAGACCAAACATATGTACTGTCACACACCTTCCACATTTCTCACTGCATGAGAATATAAAACGGGCTGTTTATCATCCTACTGGTCTCTTCAACATCTCATATTTTATGTTGGCCCAAAACAAGATCCTCCCTCTTTTTCATAGTTCTGATAATTAGCCATATTTTTGCAGCCTACCAACACAGTCAAACCCACTTCCTCCTCCCTAATCACTTCAGTGACCAACTTGATGTAATTCCAACACCCTGAAGACAGGGACAGCACATTCCCACAAAAAAGTGGCACAAACTTACCATCTGATGTAGCGTCATTAACCAGAAGACTATCACCTGAACTGTGTAATACTGCGGCCATTCAAACCAAGACTCTAAATCCAGATGTATAAGTAAGTGAATAAAAACCATGAAGCATTTTAACCTATACACCATGGCAGAGACTTCAGCATTTCCAATGGTTACAGCACTTAATGCATACATGTCACTATACTAAGAGTATACACTAATACAGGGTGGCGTGGAGCCAAATGACACATTTCAAATGGCCATAGATAATATACAGAAACAGGGAAAAATAAGCGAAACCATCTATAAATATGTCCAAGTATACTATTTATTACCCACAGATTACAAGTTTATTTTCTGAACATCAGGCAGATGTCCTCCATTTACATCAATGCATTGTTGCAAGCGTGTCTGGAAGTTGCCGTACATGCGCCTCCATAGGTCCTCATCAATAGCCGCAACTCCATCAACAATGGCTTGTTTGAGTTCTTGAATAGTCGTGATATGCCTCCGGAACACACGGTCTTTCAGGAACCCCCACAGGAAAAAATCTGGTACAGTAAGGTCAGGCGACCGAGCAGGACAAGCAATGTCACCGAAACCACGAACACAGGTAACACGTTGTTGCACGTTCAGATGCTCCGTTGCGACTGACCATATGAAATGGCGTCCCCTCCTCTACCATTCCCCTTCCTGCCAACCACGACAAGCTATCGTGCCGGCACAATATTCAAATATGAATTGTGTCAGTCGGCTCCGTGCCACCCTGTATGTAAATACTCACACAAGTGTAAATGAAGACATACTAACAACATGAAGCAATCATACCTTCCCCTTCTCCCTCTTGGTTGTCATCCACACCACGTTTCTCTGAGCTGCTGTCATGACCATTCATTCCCTGATTTTCCATATCTTCTTCTTCCTCTTCATCTACCTCTACTTCCAAAGCACGTGTTCTCATTGGTTTGGTTCCAGTTCCAGTCAGACTGATGTGGTGGTTTCTTGATGAAACAGCTGTTGAGCTTGTCTTTTGTCGAAGTGATAGAGATGCCCTCAGATTCCGACGCCGAGACGTTTGTCTCCGAACTCTGCTGGAACAAGACAGTTTATTTCAGAAACTTCAGTAATGAGACCTTAAGGTAAGTCACTGGTAAAACAATCCTTTCAAGATTGCAACCAACACGCCACATCTACCACTGAAGCAGGTTTATTAGTGAACAAAACTCATTACTGAAGTATAACTTATAATTAGCTTTAATGGAGCTTACATTTTTCTTAATTATACAGAGAAGGTTTTACTGTATTTCTTTACATTATTTAACATAAAGCATTCATATCTCAAGCATGGAGAAACATCATTCTGCACAAAAGTTTAAAAGATTCAGCAAATGTGCTGTATGCATGAGTTCAGAGATGACCTCTTCTAGTAGTTATCATTGTTGTAAGATTGGTCCTCCTCAGTATCCTGCTAGGCCTCAGGCTCCAGCAAGATTGCCACAGTTATCGTCACAAATTCCCCTAAAGGGATGAGCGAGCAAGGATAGATATAACATCACAGGAGAAACACAAGTTTTTGTACACAATTCTTAGAATGAATGGGGTGGTAAAACACAATACAATTAAAAGAGTCCTGCCTCTAAAGGTGGGCCAGGATAGCTCAGTCGGTATAGCAACTCGCTATGAGCTGGATGATCTGGGGATTGAATCATGGGGGGCCAGGTTTTCTGCACCCATCCAGACCGGCCCTGGGGTCTACCCAGCCTTCTATACGAGTAGGTACCAGTTCTTTCCCAGGGGTAAGGCAGCTGGTGCATGGCACTGACCACCGTCCCCCATCTAGCACCGAGGTTAAAGAAAGAGCAGAGCTATACCTCTACTCCCCTTCTCGACTTTTGTGGCCTGTTCTAGTGTGAACTTTACCTTTACCTTTACCTACCTCTAAACATACTAAAACACAGGAAAACCTGGTAAAGAAGTGAACACAAAGAGTATTACGAACAAAATGGATTATTTTTAGGTACCCGTGAAAGCATACTTGAATACAAACGCCATTTTTACTTGGCTGACAAACTCAAAATGTCTCAAAATGGCTCGTAATCCTTCAGGAAAGTTTCTGTATTTACAGCATAAATGAACAATGTAACTTATATATTGCATATATATGAGTTCAAAGGATCATTAAACTGTGAACTTAACTAATTTTTTTGTTTGCATCCTCAGACTTAATTCAACCACATCCCACAGTCACTATGTCCAACTTCTTGGCCCATGCAATGTATGTAGTATGGCAAGGCTACAGTTGTCCCTAACCATGCCATAAAAGTACAAAGAATGGAGGTGCAGCTCCATGCATTCTTCTACTCGACACTAGAGAGGTGGTCACCATCCTGCCCTGGCTGCTTTGCCGACAGGGAAGCAGCCCACACAGCCTACTAAAATGCATGCAGGGTGTGCCCCAGGGCTGATGTGAACAATTTGGAAATGCAAAAATCTCTTGCCACTGCTGTAAATTGACCTCCTCAGTTGCCCAGCTGTATGGAACCTCCCCACAAAAGTCTGCACAAAATGCTTCCACTTTTTACACACCTTAATAAGGGTGTCAACTTAAAAGTGGACCGTTAACTAAGCCGTGAATATATCACATCAGATGCTATTTATAATGGTTCTGCTGGTATGACATTATAATACTAAATGTGCAGGAGTTGGCAAGACTGTTGCAGGAGAGGGGAGAACCGGTCTTGGCCATCTGTATCAGTTGAATCAGTCGACAGTGAGTGCTGGTGTTTGAACAACGCCCTTTTCACACTTTCATAATGTGGTTAACAGTGGAAGAACGTGTATTTATTTTGGAAAGTTATTTAAAAACGATGTCTTACGTCCACTCTAGACAAAGTTTTTTTGAAAAATTTGGAAAGCAAGCGCCAGTGAAAAGTGCTATCGTGAAAATGATTAAAAAATGAAGGAACGCTAAGAAAAGCTGCAAGGAACATGGTGAAACGTGTCGATACGTGCACTGAAATGAATGGACCTCATTTCCAACACTTACTGTAAATTCAGGTTAGTTGTGTAATACAACATGTTGTAAATCTTAGTAAATAAATTACTTATATTAAAATACGATCCACTTTTAAGTTGAATACTCTGTATGTATATGTATTGATATATGCTTCCAAGTATTCAAGTTAATCATGCTAGGCTTCACAAAACTTACTGCTCAGGTTCTATCAGTTCACTAGAAAGGAAGGAATTAAAAAATTACAACCCACCTCTCTCTTCTTTTGGCAGGAGTAAAGATATCGTCATCATCATCATCATCATCAGCCTCTTCAAACATTCCAATATCATCTGAATCCTCCATCATCTCATCTTCTTCATAAACGCGGCCACGTTCATCAAGTGAGACAGATACTCTACAACTACGCACATGGCGACGACGGGATCCCACTGCAAGTAATCGTACGGTGATAGCTATTCCTGATCACAGTTCTCTAAATTACACACATACATGCACATTTAAAATACTCACGTAGACTTAATGAGATTTGGCGTTTCCACAGCTGCCGAGAATTTTGATCTTATGGGATACCTGCATGGCCAACAATTAAAAATATCCCAACATTCTGGAGAAACAATGTACCTTCATCTTCAAGGGTTCATTTATATTTGTTATGATACATATTAATGAGCGTGGCCTACAGGATGAAATCACAGTGTGAGGATTGATAACAGTACTTTCGAGAGGGTGGACGAGTTTAAATATTTGGGAACAACTTTAACAAATCAAAATTCTATTACAGAAGAAATTAAGAGCAGAATGAGGTCAGGCAATGTGTGCTATCATTCGGTGCAGAATTTTTTGTCTTCTAGGTTGCTATCCAAAAATTTAAAGATATATACAACTATAATTTTGCCTGTTGTTTTGTATGGGTGGGAAACTTGGTCACTGACATTGCGGGAGGAAAGGAAGCTGAGGGTGTTTGAGAACATGGTGTCGAGGAAAATATTTGGACCTAGGAGGGACAAGGTACCGGGGGAATGGAGGAGACTGCATAACGAGGAGCTAAATGATTTGTACTCCTCACCCAATATTGTGCGGGTGATAAAATCAAGAAGAATGAGATGGGTTGGGCATGTGGCGCATATGGGCAAGGAGAGGGGGGTGTATAGGGTCTTGTTGGGGAAACCAGAGGGAAACAGACAACTGGGGAGACCTAGGCGTAGATGGGTGGATAATATTAGGAAGGATCTCCAGGAGGTGGGATGTGGGTATAAGGACTGGATTGGGCTGGCCTAGGGTAGGGACAGGTGGCGAACGCTTGTGAGTGCGGTAATGAACCTTCAGGTTCCGTAAAATGTGGGGAATTTCTTGACTAGCTGCAAACCAGTTAGCTTCTCAAGAAGGACTCTGCACCAAGGAGTAAGTAAGTAGGTAAGTAAGACCTACTGCTGGTCTACATGCAAGGTAAGTTGCGTTGAAAAATTTGATTTTGGTATTAATTCAATGGAACTCGCAACAAGGAACTGAGCACAGAGTACAAAACTGTAAAGGTCTCTTGGTTGTCTCTAACAGGGTACTATATTCACATCCCACTGTATTTCCTTCCCAATCCACCTTCTTGTCACAGCCATGATGCCTACAATTTTCAAAAATATATCAATCACCTAAGAAGCACAAAACCCTTCAAAACCAACTTTTATAATGGCACTGGTCAGTGTTCATATCCTGGCAAAAGGCACGAGATTGTTCTCTTCCACAAAACTGTCTAGACCAGCAGTGGGGCCCAGCCAGCCTCCTACAGAATGGGTACTGGGGCTCATACATCAAGTTGTTTGTAGCTTCCCTCTTTTTGCACATTCATGATATTCCTCTGTCATCCATTCATTACAGTAATTCATACTGCATATATAATAATCAAAGACACTAATACTTTTGCTTAATTTGTAGTTAAAACACAGATTAATGTTCATTAATTTTCTGAGGCATGCTCTGCTGCAAAGGCTGATAATGCAAACAGTGCAGATCATCACCAGTACTCACAGCTGAGAACTGAGAACAAACAGGGCACTTTGGCAGCATTCTTTGGACACCAAATACATTTGAGACCCAGTATTGGCATGTTTTTTGGGCGTATGTTGAATGCTTACAAACACTAAATTAAACTGTGCCGTTACATATCTATTATTTAAGTCCGTGTTTCATGAGTTATCTGTGCTGAATTCGTAAGGCTAGAAATGCAAGTGATACAGATATTTCTGTTAGTTTTCTGTATTTTTTTGTTTACCGGCATTCTGATTTGAAGGGCCTGTGTTCAAATGTGACTTAGACCAGGCATGTCAAAATCACTGGTGCTTGCGAGCCATACTGAGCCAAGAAATTTGATGTTGGGCTGCACAATTTGAAAAATATACAGAAATGACTGTTGAGTATGTGATGGGTGTAATTCAGAGGAACCTGGTTCAAGGGTGGTTTTACTCTCGCCATAGTTTCACAAGAGCCAAAGCAGCTGCAAGTTACATTGCTCTCAGTCTCAGAAAATTTCGGGCCACTTGATTTTTGTTGAACAGAGTGTATGTACTTTATGCCAAATCTGAATGAAAGAATGCACACTTAAATTCTTGCTGCTTACCTCAAGATAATGAAACTGCTACAGCCCTGAATGAAAGCCTAATTTTAAAAACAAAAGTACAGGCACTCAGTTTTAAAGAATGGCTTCCAGGATATTTCCCGGATGTTACACAAGCTCATTACTTCAGTCAAGTGATCTTTCATGTGTGAAGTTACTAACATACTTGACACTGCACAAGAGTAATTCACTGAAATAAAAAACAGCAGCACAAACACAAGAATTCAGACTCTTTTCCCTATCCAAAAACTAGATAACGGTTTCACATTCATATGGATTACATGGCATTTGAAAACTCTGTTTTGAAAATACTTCTGCCCTTCCCCTCAACTTCTGAGCATTAATTATATTTCACAAGTCTGCTTCAAATTAGAAGCAAACAGTACTTTTCAATGTACAAGACAATTTTTGATGTGATGCTACTTCACCTACTCAAAGGGTTAAAAATCAGGCAGAAGCAAAATAAGCACAACTGTGAGATCATGTTCCATTGTATACACTGTAACACAGTTATACATGAGGATAATATGGTCACAGCTACCTAACTAGCATTATCATTGCAAATCATTACTAATATGTGTGTTTTTTCTAAAGCAATCAACATAATTTGAAGAAATTGAGTCCTCTTATGCATGGGGTTGTGGTTTCAGAAAATGTAAAAGTAAACGCATGGATTACAAATGTTGAGAACCACTTATACAGACCCTAAAATCTTTCCAGAATGTTTTCTGACTAGTAAAGTGAATGAACATGTGTTCAAAGACTACAAAGTGACATTATTTTCCATCATTTACATCACTAGTAAGCAGTTTCACTGTAAAAAAGAAAAATGTGTATTTTTTCACTGTAATGAGATTTTACTAAATTCATACCTCTTTAAAACCATTACCCAATGCCACCACAAACACCTGACTAAGCCTCACCCATTTTCAGCCAATTTATCATGCTGTAGGGTAGGACAAAAAAAATGCACAGACCTTACACCTCTCATGAACAGAGAAGAATACAAGGCTGACAGGTGAAATGTTTTAACAGGGGATAACATGGCAGTGACATCCAGAACATTTAACTTACTAAACACATGCACACATTTAAAACATGCTCTAACCTAGTCAAGCGTAACACCAACTTTTAAAAAGGTACATCTGGTGTCTTGTTGCTACCAGCTTGCATAACATACCAACTTTGGAAATGTCAAATGCAAGTTGATGTTTAACTTAAATAAAGCAAACTGGAATGATCAGAACAAACACCCCAATTACAACGCAACATAAATGAGGGATGGAAGAGATTACATACTACACATCTGTTAAGATGCATTAAAGGTGAACAACATTCTGTGAAAATTAGTGTGCACCAGTACGTTTTAAAAGTAAAGATCTAATGAATATAGCTCGGCCCTTGAAACCACAAATCATGTCAAACTAGAGCATAATACCATGTCAATATACATGCTTTTGTGTCACGCCTAGAACTACCTTGTTCTGTGTAATGGGAGCGTAAGGTATAGTCTGATGAGGTCCGGTCACGCTCATTATTGTTAAACACAAAACGGTTGCGTAACTCACGACCCCAGCCAGAACCAGACTGCGGAGGGTAGGAATCATTCTTTTCCGTTCTCCGCTGACTGGACCCACTCTCAGCATCCTGTAACCACACATCCAGTAAAATAAACCGTTTTCAAATTCACTTAGGTATGACGATCTTTACGTTCACAAACATACGCTTACAAAACAAACAGATTCAATAAAAGCAAAGAATGTTTACAGACAAAAAGATCTCACCTCAATAATTTCCTCTTTCAGTGAGTCTCTAACGGGCATTGCTGCTTCCAAATCTGGACTTACGTCGCAGCTTCTTGTCTTCACCATTTTCACATGAACAGCCTAACTGCTGAGTTGCAAATATTGCGACCCACAATTTCTTTCATCAATACCATTATTGGTTCTGAGCCTCTGAATTCCAGTTCAATGGCCGTTGGAGTTGCACAATACACAAAGTTCAATTTTCACCTAGTGGCTCTCAACTGGGTTTAAATAATCTTTTACCGTTCTAAAAGCTGTCATTTCATCTACATACTTCTGCATTCTAAACATTAGTTGTAATACATCACTCGAATCTAAATTCTAAATAATCAAGACAATAGCACAACAGCAACTCTTCCTTTCAGTCTCGCACAGGCCCATAGCTAACATGGCGGTAATTTATCATTCTTCATGACCAACTGATAACATTAAATATACCTTTGAAACATATCACGGGAAGTTAGATTTAATGAGCAAACATTTTTACCAAAAGTAGCATTTAAATTTTGTATGACCGTTTTTATGCCAGTTCGTGGATAAATATTTATGAAAATACAATATTTGTTGGATTCTTTAATCACGTTAAACTTGAAGTGCACTACCCACCCTGCTTAACATTGGAACCGGTGAAACCACTACGATAAACAACAATGAGACAAAAAATGCCAATCAGCATATGTGTGTCAATCTAAAAAACTGGTAGGGCCGGTTTTTGTAATTAATTTACATTAAGGTATAATAATACTGAATTATGGATAAAGTTGCGTATTTCGGTGCAACTGGTTAGGCGTTAGGTAAATTGCAAAACAGCTGTCAACTATATATCTGACTGAACTGGAAGCCCGTTTTTCGTGAATCAATTTACCGAGTCAGACGTCAGTCATGTTTGTGTGGATTAACAATGTAGTAACATATGTTGAAAATGTTATTGGTAAGCTGTTTGATGGAGATTATGTAATTACATAATCCTACCAATATGGTATCTCAAGAAAGTGACTTGCATAATCGGGGATAATTTTAATAGACGTGTACGCATAAAACGTGTTTTCAGCTCTTAATTAAACCTGATTTCCTTTCAGTGGATTACATAGACTTGGACTTCACTTTGTGGCTAACGTGGATGCTTACCCCTTTAGTGATTACATTCCTTTTGCCTTTGATTATAGTACTTCTTTTGTATGTAACTGCATTGATTTTTTGCATCTACAAATTACATAGGTAAGTTCCTTCTCTAAATAATCATCTTATATTTAAAAGTGAGACCATTTTATTACCAGCTGAAAGCAATATAAATGAAATATCAGTAATTCTTAAGGAACTAGGGTGTATATTTTGTCATTCAGGATCAGAGTGTTAGAAGGAAAAACTAATAACAGTTTACTGTAACTAGCTAAACATAACAAAGTTGTTCACAAGCTTATTGTTGCTTTGATAATGTTTAAATTGCCCACCTTGTATGGAGTCAAAGTTCTTTACTGTGTTTGTTAAGAGCCAGCCACTGCTTTGTATCCAAAGCCAAATTTATCCACTGCACACACACGCACTGTTTTTTAAGTACCGTTTTAATATCCATTTCATATGTGCCTGGGTTTTCCAAATAATCTCTTCCCCCTTTTTTTTTTACAAAAAATTGTATACTTTTTATGACTTGTAACAAACTCTTTTGGTGTTAACCTCTTTCAGACACCGGTTACGCCATGCATATGAAACAGATTTCTGGGTTGGTGCACGCAAGACAGTTGCAGCTGTATGGGATGCCCATGGTTGGATTTGGCATGGTAGCAACTTATTTAAAACTTCCAGCTACTGGAGACACGACTAAAAACTGTGAATACGTTCTTCAGTGTAGAACACTCACTGTTCAGTGTTTTAACACATCACCATCTATCAGAAAGTGCAAGGAAAAATATGTACTACCAAACTTATTCTGTTTCATTAGAATGAAACCCACACATAATAGCTGTGTTTCCATGTACATGTAATTGTGTCACTGAACCACATACACATTTAAAACCTAACAACCTTAAGCAGAGAATAACACTAATTTGAAAAATGTGCAACAACATTACTCCATGTCTGCAGTGGCTAACCAAGTTAGCTCTATGTGACATGCCCAGTTACAGTATTCACAGTCCTGAATGCAATTTTACATGGTTTTCCCAGTCCATCCAGAGTAGTGCAGTGCAAGAAGCTGTGAAAGTGACCATGACTGCTGCTTCCATTCTCTTCGGGTCACCTTGCCTAACCCACATCTGAAAGTAACAGAAACTGATTCATCAGTATGTAACAATCTAATACAACATCCATTCACTGTATTAATTACTTCAGCCCAACATATTTCAGTCCTAAGACCATCCCAGGTTCATCACACAACACATTAGCCTGGTCCTAGTACCAACATATGTTGGGGTGAAATAATCAATAAAAGGAGGAACCCTTTGACGCCAGAATTAAATCTTTGATGCCGGAATTAAATCCCCACCCCTCTGTCCACTTTAGTGGCCATTCGGCTATTTAAAGGGCTCACTGCACAACATATATGTGTGTCGTTAGGTGACTAAGGGTTAAAGAATACAGCAGTATGATGTATGACCTGACTGAATGGCTTCAGCAGATCAGGTGCTTATGAACCCAAATACCTTACATTTTCATGTCACTGACACTGCATGTGAAACAGAGCTGCTATTAAATGTGGCTCAGATTCTCAAATTTCATTTAGGGGTAGTAGAAAGCATTTATTTGGCCTGACATTTGTATGTGATATGAGTTCCCAGTATAATGCCCAAATTTGTTACATTTTAGAAATGCCTTGCATAATGGCCACTCTTGAATGTCCATTGTTCCTGAAATGGTACTGTTTATTTGTGTGCTCATGGCGTGCTGATTTTTCATAAATTTGATCTAGTTCAGTAATATTACCTTAAGCTGTGCAGCTCTTATTTGTCATGTATGAACCATCTGAATTTCAGGGACATACCCTGAATTGTCAGGGGACTGCGGTAGCACAGTGGTTAAGGTGCTGTGCTACAGAATGGAAGGTCGCTGGTTTGATCCCAGCTGGTGTCAGTGGATTTTTCATTGACATAAAATCCTTCCGATCGCACTGTGGCCGTGGGGTCAACTCAGCCTCTAACAGAAATGAGTACCAGGAGTATTTCCTGCGGGTAAAGGCGGCCGGCGCGTAAGGCTGACAACCTACCACCAATCCTGTGCCGTTGTCACGAAGTCTGGGAACCTTAACTTCCTAGAACCCTCTGGGCCCCTCGGGGCCTGTAACAGGACTGCTTTACCTTTTACTCTGACTTATAGATAAGATGTCTTCATTCAAAAAGTTGGTATTGCAAGATTAATTATTTTGCACTAAGTTGCATTTGCAAAGCAGTCTTGTTAACATTTGCACTTGAAAATCAAAACATAATTGAATATGGTGAAGCACAGCATATTTGAACTGAATTTTTTTATCTGAAGTTATATCTGTTGCAAATTCTTAGGTTTTCCAACCATAATCTAATCTGTTTACATATTTTTACCATTACTGAACATGACATTGTGTAAATACAGGTGAGTGGTGGCAGAGTTAGTTCATTATATTGTACAATTAAAGATGTTGCCATTTCTCTTAATGACATAATATTACAAGTACTTAATCAAGAAATAGTAAAACTGTCATTATCATTAGAGGACGTATTCACAGGGAAGTAGACTATGAGTGTTTTTAAAGACCATTCATTCTAGTAATGTGAGAGGTTTAGAAAAGGCGTGACTGCCTAGATAAGTTATCTGCTGTTTGTTAAATACATCCAAGCCACATGGCACACATAACATTGGTCCTCCAAACAACATGGAGTGTGTTCACACCTTAAACCATGTAGCAAATTTTTTCAAAAACAGATTATTGAAAAATCCCAAGTTGCTGCAAAAAAGTTTTCTTGGACAACATGTTTATCAATTAGGAAATCCAAACTTATACCAGGACATAAAATAAATTTGTGTTTATCACGTTTAATGCACATAACATAAAAATATGTTCAAAAAATTACATGACATATACCGTATATTCTCGAATCTAATCCACACCCTTTTTACAGTTTCAGAGGGCTAAAAAATCAGATGCAGATTAGAATTGCGTGTGGATTACATTCGTGGTCATGCACTGGATTTTGGAAAAATGATAGAGCCGCTGAATGTGCCATAAGAACAATACAATACAATAATTTATTATTTTATTTATAATATTATATAATATAATATTTATAATTTATTATTCATCAGACTCGCCATCATCACTCATAACCGAATTGTTATCCATCACCCAGTCACTATCATCTTTATCTTCACCATCATCCTCCCATAGAATGTCATCTCCGGATCAGCTGTGGTGCGCTTGTACTGCTCGCAGTTAGTCGGATAACGGTTAAAGCATTGGTAACATCCAATATTATTCAATCAGTCTGCCTTGTAGGCAAGGGGCGGTTGAAGGAAAGGTGCGGATTAGAACCGCGAACTAACTTTTTTTTTCGTTTAAGAAATTGGCAAAAACTAGTGCGGATTACATTCGAGAATATACGGTAATTTGCTATAAAAGATAAAAGTACTTTAATACATTGCTTTCAATAACACTGTTATCTTCTTAGTTTATAATGTTTGTTAATATGTGGATCATAGAATGAGTTCAACAGCCTGTGGAATTGGCCTGTCTGCTGTTTTCTCTTCTAATTATTTTGTCCAAATGCTGTTGCCTTGAATTTCAAGGCACTACACAGTTGGAACTAACTACTTCATTACTTGTTTTATTGCCATGTCATGAGAAATTATAGCAAAAGAGAAAATATAGAAGGCAGTGCAAAGATTTAAAAGTGTATAGGTCCGTCAAGCTCAAACTGAACGATGGTGTATACACATGTGTATTCGCACCTCTCTGTGTAATACCTTATTGTTGACATTTCTTGTACCCATTTATGTAAAATATTGCTTGTTTCCAAATGTAAGGTTTGTAGCCTTCTGCTTGCTATGTGGTGCAGGTTACGAGGTGAGCGGTATGGAAAACATTCCAGTTGACACCCCAGCATTGATTGTGTTCTATCATGGTGCAATTCCCATAGACATATATTATTTAATTGCAAAAACCATTCTCTACAAGGAACGTTTGATTCATACAGTTGGAGATCGATTCCTCTTTAAAATACCAGGTAAATATAATGATTTCAATATAATGAATTTAATATAAGTATTGTACAGTAGAAATTCTTAACCAGGGGTGCCAAATGTTCAGGCACTACAGGACAGGGGTGCAAGGGTTCTGAGTGCAGTTGGTTAAAACCAATCCCATTAGCAAGATTTCATGTGGAGGATATCAAAGAATAAATAAAAGGCAAAAAGGTAAAGTGATCCCGTTACAGGCCCGGTGTGGCCCAGAGGGTGGGTAGAGGTATAGCTCTACTCTTCCATGACTGCGGCACTAGAATGGGGTGAGTGGTCAGCAGCACGCCCCGGCCACACTTTATATATATATATATATATATATAAGGGTAAAGTGATCCTGTTACAGGCCCAGTGTGGCCCAGAGGGTGGGTAGAGGTATAGCTCTACTCTTCCATGACTGCGACACTAGAAGGGATCAAAGAATAAATTTCCAGAGAAATTCTAACTAATGGCTGAACTGAGAGGAATGGAGGTACAACTTCAAGCACAGAAATTCTCATTTGCTTCTTCTTTTGCCTTTAAGTTAGCTTGGCATATCTTATAGCCAACTTGCTATCCAAGAAAAAATCTGTAGGTGTGTTCGCTGAATTTCAAAAATCTACTCTTACCTTTGTCAAGTATGTACGCATGGAACGACTCGGGCACCATTGAATGGATTTTCAAGAAATTTGGTATTTGAGTATTTTTTGGAAAATTTGTCCTGAAAATTCAAGTTTTATTAAAATCAGACAAAAATAATTGGTACTTTTCATAAAGACCTATGTACATTTATGATATGTTGCTGAATTATTCTTAGAATGAGAAGTGTTTCAGATAAAAGTTGCAGAGAAAAGCAAAACATACATTTTTATGTTCAATAACTTTTTTCAAAAATGGTGCCACATATGACAATATAATATGGTGCATATGCTTCGCATGATGGATAACTAAGGCTCCAAACACACATGCAGAATATGTAATACTTATTGCTTTTCCGCGGCAACAGTTGTTATGAAAATGCACATCAATGTTACGTTTAAATATCCGTGGCCTCTCTTCTTACTTATTGCCAGTAAACAGTGTGAACTGATTGTACCATTCAGCATTTTCTGGCATGTTATGAGAGAGAGAGTTTAAACTCTCTCATCCAAAGAGTGATTTTCTTAGGTAAGGGTAGGGACTTTGCAGCAAGTGACAATATTTCGAACAACTTCCTCTGGATTGTCTGGTGTAACTAGGATATCTAACATACAAATACTCAAAGAGAATGGATACTCCAAAATATATCATATTGTAATTTGTTAAACATGACACTACTCAGTCATATGTCAGTCTTAATTTCAGTACTTGTTAAGTACCATAATCTCATGGCTTCACCTCAGGGGGCAGGATGTTGAGCCCAATGGTGTGCTTCTTTGTTTAAGCATGGGTGACATGCTAAATTTTATGGCACAGGTGACTATAGTGCACAGAACCGGTGTTGCATGTAAGGCGACAAACCACAAATCATTACGTTCAAAACCGAACAGTTTCACTTATCACATCACGTTTATAGAATAGAATTATTGTGCTGAACTTGTGCACATGTGGTTTTAGGTTAACACTTAAGAAATGTACTTTAAGCAGCTGTTTCATCATTACGTGTAAAAGGTGACAATTATTAATTTTTTGCCATAACTGTGAATTTGCTGTGAATGGATTCATAGTTAGATCCAATTGCAATATTGCAAAAAGCTACAGTAAGTTTCGTCATGTCTGTCTGTCCATCCGCCCGTCTGCATGGACAAACTCTGTTCCCACAGGACGGATTTTCATGGAAGTTATTCGAGGATTTTTAAAAAATCTGTCGAGAAATTTCAAGTTTGATTAAAATGTGGGTACTTTGCATGAAGACCGACATAAATTTTTTATATCTTGCTGAATTCTTCTTAGAATGAAAAATGTTTGAAACAAAGGTTATAGAGACAAAAAAGCACACTTTTCATGCTCAGTTCCCCCCCCCCTCTCTCTCTCTCTCTCCTGAAAATCATGTGGTTTAGGACAGTGTTTCTCAACCGCCAAGCTGCGGCCTGGTAGCAGGCCCTGGCATCAATTATACTGGGTCGCAAGAGGTTCTCCTGGAATTTCTTATTTTAGTTTTCTAAGAATTTTTCATGAATAAATATTTTATAGTGGAAATATTCTGAGGAGAATAATATTCATTAATGTGTCGAAAAGCTCAGACCCAGATGTTGGCCTGAGGAAACTAAAATATGCTACAAGATTTCATTAGTCCAGTGATTGATAACTAATTGAAATGTAATTTTATATTTGTCAACATGCAACACAGTATACATAAGTGTACTAATACTCTTTATGATTATGCCATAATTAATTATTAATGCTTATGTTAGTTTAATGTATGAACTTAGTATTTACGAGTAAATTTGTTGGGACCAGGCCCTCATCTTATGAAAAAAGAATTTACTGGGCCGCAGTCTTACAAAGGTTGAGAAACACTGGTTTAGGAGACAATGTGGGAAAACATGGTACAACCTGTCCGGCCACAAATGACAATATAATACAGCAAAAGAAGATGTGATTTTCATGTGGGGTAAGTAAGTAAAAAATGTAGACACACACTCATAATATTTAATTTTTATTATTGTTAGAAGCAGTAAGAAATATTTTGTATCTCAACAACAGTGCAAAGGGAACCCACTGTTGCATTTCCATGGCAACACTGAACATTTTTATATTGTTGACAGCTATATCTCTGCTGACACCAATAAAAAGAGAACTTACTGTTGTATTTCCATGTCAACAGTGGTTATGCATACAAGCCACAATGTAGCATATGTGCATTGTCTATATTTTGCATTTTGCTGTTGACTAAAGAAGGCTAAAATCCTTGTGTATGCTGTGAAGGGTGCATGGAAAAGTGAATGTTATAGCTCCACTTATTCTTAACCTTGGCATGAGAATACTTCCTCTGTGACCACAAGGCCTGTTTAGAAAACTTCACCCATCATTATCAACCACAATCATCATTTGCGTTTTTGCAAATAAGTTTGGAAACCCACTCCTAGGGATTGTTACTTTGGTGTCCAGCCACTGTAACCACAGTACAAAGTAAAAGAGTCTAGAAAGAGGACAGTTTTGAAAAGTACATGAAGTGCAGTCATCTTTTAAGATCATTAAAAGCCTAGAATATTGGGCTGTAGGGTGCATATGTCTTGGAGAATTAAAACAAATGATTAATTAAATAACCTACTTTGGAATAAGAATATAATGAATTACAGTAAGGCCCAAAGGTTGAGCTGGTTTGGCCATGCAGACCGAATGGCAAATGATATGGTGATAAAAAATTTATGTGAGTGGAAACCAATATCTACAAGATTAGCAGGAAGACCAAAAAGTAGGAGAAGAAGGAGGAGGAGGAGGTTGCACACATCTGGTTTGATCGTACTGCTAATGCCAACAGTTAAGTAAGAGAAAAACAGTGTTAAAGGTGAGAGAGAGATGATGGACCACAGATATCTGTATGTAAAGATTGCATGTTCTTATAAGCCTTCAGTAAATTGCAAAGTAACGACAAAACCATGTATATGTATGGTACAAGCAAGTAATATGTAGACAGTGATCAGAGACATGCTGTATTAATTGCTTGCTTAGCAGCTCAGTTGCACATAATGGAACTGTGACAGAATCATGAAGTACAGTGTCATTGAAGTTTAAAAATGGACAGGATGGAAGTTCAGAAAAAAATTATAGCAGTTTCTAGGAATAACATAAGAACATCATTAAAAAATGTAATCTGAGTCACCATCAGGACCTTCAATTATGAGAAAATCACAGAGATCATAAAGTACTGGTGTGGAACGAACTATTCCAACAACCTACAAACTTATGCAGTAATGATACTCTATGTCCAAAAACTTTATAGAAAAAGAAAATGAAAGGATGTAAGGAATTATGATAATATAATTATGAAATATTACTTTTAAATGTATGAACAGAATATTCAGGGAAGGAATTAATGATGCCCATTTATCTTCAAATGTGGCATCCATAACAGGAGGGTTGCATGAATGATACACAAATAATTATACAATTTAATAATCGAATTTCTGTGCATAACTTTAACAAATATAGATTCTAGTGGCTGTTGGCTAACACACACTGACATTTCTCTTTGCTAACAGTGCATGAGTGCGTAAAGTTGAATTTTTATGTAACAAAAAATCTCAATACAAAGAGCACCATCAGAGTATAACAATGTTTATTGTTAATAAAATGCAATACCAATCAAATTTTTTGTTCATTTATGTCTAAGTTTTAATGGAACAAAATTTAGCAAATAAGATCTTGTCCTATGTCTGATGAAATGACAAGTTTGGGTTCAAAACGCCATGGAGAATCCTGATCAGTTTTTGTCAAGGTGCAATGGTATATTTACTTACTCCATGGTGCAGAGTCCTTCTTGAGAAGCTAACTGGTTTGCAGCTAGTCAAGAAATTCCCCACATTTCACGGAACCCGAAGGTTCAATACTGCACGCACAAGCATCTGCCACCTGGTCCATATTTCACAATTACATATTGAGTATGTTTTCAAACCAATGTTACTGTGGTGTAATATGACTAAATAGGCATACTGTTGTGGATGGAAGCAAATTGTAAGCATAAATTTGAAGTTTTCCATCCCAAAGTGTTATAACATATGTAGGTTATTCAGAAAGTAAGTACCGTCTGCGCATATCTCTCGCGCATCCTCGAGACTGTCACTTTGCTCATGTGCAGTGACTTCCTCTATCAACTGAGAAGCCACAGATGCCATTTCGTGAAATTTGTGTTATGTTTATGTTTGTTCCTGTGCGTTAAACATGTTTAAGACAATTTAAGGGGCCGCCGACTGTGAAATATGGTCTGTGATTTGTTTTTTGAATGCTAGGAATGTGCTACCAAGTGAGATTTATCACCATATCTGTCAAGTGTATGGTGACAATGTGATGAGTGATGGTATGGTTAGGAAATGGGTTCAGATGTTCAATGAAGGACGAGAGAATGTGCACAGTGAGGCGCGAAGTGGGCATCCATCTTTGGTGAATGATGATTTGGTGGATAAGGTCAACAAAAGAGTGCGTGACGACAGACGTTTCACAATTTCTGATCTGTCCCTGCACTTTCCTCAGATTTCAAGGACTCTACTCTATGACATTGTCAGTAGTGGCTAACATCGCA
>Ga0123352_10002411_pt1 | contig 25978 bp, 17 predicted proteins | sample TergutLab28metaG_FD_89700 | JGI IMG/M metagenome (GOLD analysis project Ga0123352, IMG submission 89700) | Labiotermes labralis P1 segment gut microbial communities from Petit-Saut dam, French Guiana - Lab288 P1 | ecosystem: Host-associated > Arthropoda: Insects > Digestive system > Gut ...
GTACTGGAGGCTGCGGTTGCAGTTTTTAGTACTCCTGATGATGGGTGCTGTGACACCCGAAACATGTCGAGTGACTTTGCAGTAAATAAATATCTGCTTACTGTTGCATCTGGTTGGATTTTTATTAACATGGAGCTTCATGATTTGATCATGTAACACCTTACTTTGCATTACTGTGACCAAATTAGAGATAATTCTATGGGCGCGGAACGTATGGCAAGTATACGATATACGTAAAAACATGCACAAACAATTCGCAATACAGGCGCAAGTGGAAAGATGAAAATTTAATATTAAATAAACAAGTTGTGAGCAGGCGACTGGATTTATCTAACTCAGATTAGGCCCAGTGACGAGTCCTTGTCAACACGGTAATAAAAACGGCTTGACGAAAACCCGGGAGTTTGACCAGCTTCTGCACAAGGACCTTCTTTATTTACTTTATGATCACATCTCTCGTAGCTGAAAAAAAAATTGTATTGTCGTTTCTCTGCAAGATTTAAGCAGAATTTTCTATACTTGGATCTTCTCTGGTCTCGTTCCCTGATTAGGCAGTTTGTGCAGAACTTGCACGCCACATTATATGAGCTATGCTGCTAACGACGGGGTACGACGTAGTCTTAGGGGCAGCTTGCTTCATCGTGCCATAACCGGAAATAATTTACGTCTTTTATCATTAAAATTTCCATTCTCAATACGACTATAAATTTCTGTTGAGAATGATTTTTGAGATTCTTGCTTCAGCAATTTCTTAATCAAATCATGTGACACGCATCGTCTATAATACTTTTCTCTCCAGCAGCAATGGCATGATATTTTTTCTCTACTCCAAAGCGCCCAAAAGACCGGCTCCGCGGCCCACACCACCTCTCATTCAATGACCAAGAAGGTTCGGGGGGGAAAATACCAATTGAAGATGGTGGTTAGGCCCCAGAGCCGATACAGCGTATTCGGAATAGTGATTACGCTATCTAGGTTTACGAGACAAAAAATTTTCCCTTCCTTACGCTATGATTACATACCGAGAGAGCACAACTAATTTGAATATAAATCTCAAATAATTACGTAAATCAACGCATTCGTGTTACGAAGGGAATATAAGGAAGGTAAGGAGTAAACGATCCATCATCTTCTGCCTGTACGACAAAATGCAGGAATCCGTGACACAGTACGGACTGTCTGCCATGGCTATGAAAATGTAAATAGTGACGTCTGCAGTCAGACGATCTGGTGATGGCTGTCTTCCAGTTCCTCGTCTGCTCCGAAGTCTGCTGCTTTCGATACAATCACGCCCACGCGGGGAGAGATCTAATAATACCCTAATGAATTAGTTGTTTTGTAACTCCGGAGTGCACGAAAAAGGCTTCCTTCCTCTCCCAGTGACTGCCTACTTGATACCCCAGTAATGCTCTTTAATTTAAAGTCGACATGCTGCTTTCAATAGCGTTCATTCATAAAATAGCACGTTTAGATTAGTACAGTTTAAGCAATCATCGTCCAAGCCTATTACAGGCCAGAGGGCTCCAGGAGCTTGAGTTTCCCAGATTCCGAGACAATCGGCACATTAAATTGGTAAGGTTGACAGCCTTACACTTTTATCGTAGTAGTTGCAGTAATTCAAACAGAGTGTATTTCTACTGCCGGACTGCATGTCGTAGAGCGGACGACATAATTGTTGCATAGCGAGCGATGACGCCGCCAGCTCTGCAGTACTCGGTCCGGTGATTATAAACAAATCTTTATAGCAACAACAGCAGCAACAAGAGGCAATTTTTACAAAACACACAAACTAATCGGAAATAAAAATGGTATATTACCGTTGAAACTGGCCTTCTGGAAATAAGTTAATTAGTTCTGAAGAAGTTCTTGGGGTTGGTCTCAGGATCGGGTCTTAACGGTGACATCCCTTGTCTGAGAAATAAAACCCTGCGGGTAAAATACGAAAAAGAATACTGGGATCGAAATTTGCTTTGTCACCTTTCAATGATTATTAAGGCGCCGACGACAATTAGCACGCTCAATATTACTGGGTCTGTTAACGGGTGTAACAGAGTTATACTGATAACAAGAGAAGGTTTCAGGGAAGTGCTCACTCTCCGTCCTCACGTGAAGAGTTGAGAAGACGGGTACTCAGATGGGGGTGTTAAAAAAGCCAGTCTCGTTGTTGTCAGTGATTAAATAGCCCAATAGACCAAATTGAATAGACGCTCCTGCCTTTTCACGTGAGAAGGCAAAAGGATTCGATTTCCGAAACGTAATGTTCTGTTTGGAAAAACGAGACGGCGCACATTGTTCACAGACGCAGTAAACGTTAACATTATGAAACACGGCTTAAGATATATTGTAGGTTGGCAGCACACACCATCCATCACTCCACAGGCAAATTTCCTTCAAGACGGGTAGCAACTTAACTGTACTATGGATAGTATTTGCCCTTATACATACACATGGCTACCTTATTCCGAAGTGATCAGCTTCCAAACTAATTTTGTCCAAAATCCACGAAATTTCCTTTTCAAACGGTTTCATTCTTAAGTCGCGATTGTACATATTCACCTTTCAAATACGAATTCAGTACTGATGATCTTTCAGGATCCCCGCAATACTAATGTAGCTAAACATTATGTTCAATGCTGAAGTCCATGGCCGTTCAGATCAAGTGTCATCCAGTTCAGTCTGTGTTCCTGTGTATCTTTGCACCCTTCGTATACTTTCCTGTGGCTCACACAGTTTTCACACCCTTTGACACAGAAATCATACGGCACATCCTTGCTAGAAATCACACTAGAGACTGACGTCATTCTACTGTGCATGCTATTGATGGAGTAGCAACCATGTGAAATGTGGCACTGAAAGACACTGAAAGCCAGATATATATACAAATGAATGATACTTCACAACACTTTTATTCTCAGTCTATCCCATTTCTGCTGACATTATTTTTAGGTGTAAATTATATACTTTTAATTTATTTTTATTTTATTTATGTTAGCAGACATTATATAATAATTATTAATTTCCAAGGCATGTTATGTTACATCAATCTACAAACAAAATAAAAGCATGTAGAATAATCACGTGGAATCCACTCATGACGTCACGATTGACACGAATGTACGAGATTCATCGCTTTAAATTCTCTTGCACTTGGGCTTAGATGATGGAACTCCGTTACAGAATTCCTGCTAAGTTGTCAATGATACTGGAAGGTTCCGTCAGAGTAGTTATTCCGGATGTGCCAAGCACAGTGTGGATGCCACCTTAGCAGACCGAGGCAAGGCCATGGCGAACTACAGATTACGAGTTGTTCTCTTCGAGTCTATCCTGATAAAAACAAACACGAGTCCTGTTTCAATAGACGGTCACATTTTCCCCCCACTGCGGCAGCAGAACGACTCGTCACCATCCGTCCACTCGTCTTGTCTCCCCTGCTCTAACCTGTTTCCTACGAAACCCTTCCACCTTTTCATTCGTCTCCATGTTCATACATCCATCCAATTATACTCCCTTCACAGTTTCCTACCTCGGTTTCAACATAAGCCACCCTCAATCCATCTTCATTCTGCAGATACCTCCCTCTCTCCATTCATCCCTTGCGCTGTATTATTTTCCCTCCTAACTTATACAAAATGGTACTCTGAGTATGAACGCTTGCTAACCTAACTGCAAGACACGTGTCACGGAACGAACGTACTTCGAAGAGAGGCCAGCATGCTGTCACGTGTTCTAGAACTCCAAGTGCAAGGGATATCGTCGACATATTCAAAATCCTCTTTGGAAATTTAGTTTTAAGAATCGAAATTTTAGATTTAAATGTGACAAACAGGCTCAATCCGTTAGCATATTCTAACATCTATGAAACATCAGCGTGTTGCGGGCTATTGACGGAAGGTAATTCTGTCAGCCGAACGCCGGAGAAGACATGTGTACGTATTACTTCTGCATAAGTTTTTTAATAAGCGTGAGGTATTCTTTTGAAATGTTATAATTCAGTTTGCCAATTTTGTGTGTCTTGCAGCATATTAAAAACGTTTAAAGAAATGCAAAGCGCACCTTAGAAGCAGTGCCGTGAATTGTGCGCGGTGTCTGCAGACAGACATTCAGCGACACTTCAAAGGGAAGGTACGGTAAGACTGTAAGACTATGCAGGCTTACGCTTCTTTGCGTTCTGTTTTTGCCACTTCGAGCGACGAACTATCAAATATAAATATTTTACCGTCTAAAACACAACATATGTATATCAACCCATTAATGAAATATCAGTTACATCAGGGCTAGATGTTTCGACCGTAAAACAGCCATCATCAGGCCAATGCAATAAAGAGTGCACACTTATATCGTACCTTGTATATGTTCTGCATTGGCCTGATGATGACTGTTTTAGGGTCGAAACATCTAGCCCTGATGTAACTGATACTTCATTAATGGGTTGAATATACATATGTTGTGTTTTAGACGGAAAAATACATATACAGGTTTATTAAAAATGATTGTCGAGGTTTTAACAACTTGTCATAAACAATACACTTGAGACAAGAGTATATGTATTTTTTTATTTACACCTTACAGGTGCTCTATATGTGCACCCTTTGTGATTTTACAAACATCAACACGATAATCGAGTTCGTTCCATGTCTGTAGTGTGTCAGCGGTGATGGTTTCATTTGCGGTTCTGATTCGTACCTTAATTTCCGGGATACTTGTGGGAAGAGGAGGAACATAAACCTCTAGATCCGTCGGTGCAACTACATACTCCTATCTCAAGTGTATTGTGTATGACAATTTGTTAAAACCCCGACAATCATTTCGAGTAACTCTGTAGTTGCTACTACACAACGGGATGGCCCCTATTAAATTTGTAGCTGATCAACTATCAGTTCTTTTAATTATAAAGGTGAAGTAAAACAATAAATTACCAATTGATTACGAAAGAAGAACTGGTAATGATATGGAGGATGCCAGAATTTACCTTCTACAATATACTTGTACAATCTTACTGCGTGCATTTGCTCGCTGGAATTGAAAAATGCGTGAAATACATAAGAAAAAATGTAGCTAGTGGAGCGTTCAAAATCCGGAATTCCTGAAAAAAAAACCGCGCCGTCAGCCACTACAACCAAATGTTCGGCGTCTGTTTTTTTTTAAATACACAAATTCAGTAAACATTTTTATCTTAAAAAAAAGACAATTCAAAATATAATTTAACCTAACAGAAATGCAGGCATTCGACCGTCACACAGGAAACAGTTCCAAATAGTTCCAAACTTGACACTGGAACAAACCTGACCCTGCACCACAAGTGAAACTGGCATGTTACCCTGGACAATGCGCAAAACCTAGCACAAGTAAGGGCAAGGATAAGCTGATACTTGCTCAGCAAGTAAAGAATCTCACGCATTATCTGGAACTGGAAGGTTTGTTACAGTTTTCAAAACAGGCAACTTCTGCACCTTATCCTGAGTCGGACAAATCCAATCCGCACCATTCCTTATAACGTCTCTCTTCTAGTTCTTCGTCCACGCTTCCGACCAAAATTTTGTTTACATTTCTCATTTCTCCCAGGGCCTTACAGGCCTTGCATACCACGCTCTCTTTTATATGACCACTCTAGTGATATTTGGTAAACAGTATGACCCTCCTTGACGCTCTTTATTCTTCTCTTCAGCACCCTTCTCCAACACCGTCAAACTATGTTCTTCCCACGCAGGTATGATACGGTTACAAAAGATATGTCAGTGCTGTACATGAGACTCAAAACTCGGACTATATTAAATTGGAGCAATTTGAACCTTATTTCGTTGTTGGAAAAGTGGGGACTGAACCTGTCATTTTCGATGAAATCCCAAATTGAGCGCTATTCCCGACGGATGATTCAATTTAGCTGTCTGTCTGCATGGTGCTGGAAGCGGCATCGCTGAAGGGCGGGGGGTTGGAGGTGACAGAACACTGTCGAGTAATGTAGCGAGTATGTGTAGAGCAACGCTGCATGGGAAGGAAAGTTGGCACTGTGTCCTTTGCACAGTCACACAGAAACGGAGTGAGGAGAGAGGACGGCTGACAATTACATAACGTGACTGACTCGCATGTCATTAACCTTAAGAGAGTGTGATGACTTGCAACGTGCTCGCCTTCTGACACGCAATGTCTGCAAACAGTGAGATAACCAGACACTTGTAAGAAATTGTTTATTTTCTGAAACACGAAACACAACATCCAGTGCAACTGATCGACCGCTGTGGTTATTTTAACACCAACAGGCCTATTGATGTTTGGGCTAAAACCGTTCTACAGAAACTGCTTCGAACAAAAACGCATTGTCAGTGTGGATATCATATTTACCAAATTAATTATATGATCGCTCACGGTGTGTGTGTTGCCGCAAGGTAAAGTGCTTAGTTAAGCATTTTGAAGAAACCTATTCTTGGCAGGCGTGGGCCGGGTAGCTCAGTCGGTATAGCGACTGAGCTACGGGCCGGGAACGAATCCCTGTGGGGACGAAATTTTCCACCTGTCCAGACCGGCGCTGGGGCCCAACCAGCCTCCTGTAAAATGGGTACTGGGTCTTTCCCGGGGGTAAAGTGCGGCCGGGGCGTGTTGCTGACCACTCACACCCTCCTACTGCCGCGGTCATGGAAGAGTAGAGCAATACCTCTACCCACCCTCTGGCCCACACCGGGCCTGTAACGGGATCACTTTACTGTTTGGTACCTTTTTATTCTTGGCAGGCATATTCAGTTCCTTTGACACATAAAACATAATTTTGAGACATCTCCTATTTATTTTCAAAGACGTGCGGTTCTAGCAATCTTACTCGTAAGTGAAAAATTTTATTTTATCGTGTTTCTAATCAACAAACAATACTGCGTCATTAAAACACTTTCTGCCAACACACTGACTCCACCATACTCTTTGAAAATTGCTGGTGTGGATAACAAACCCTGAACCGAATTTTATGTAATATTTCTTAATCATTCACATTCATCTATGCTATTTTCCACAGGTACCGGGGTGCTGATAAGTCCTTAGCCCGACCAGGAAGGAAACAAGCTGGGAAGCATGTCAGGGACGCCCGCGATTTCAACAACATGGAGACACGAACTTTCATCAAGTTTTTTCTTTCTGCAAGGCAAGGAACCGAATGAAATTCACGCCATTCTGACAGAAACATTAGCTTTTTTCCTTCCTGGTCGGGCTAAGGACTTATCAGCACCCCTGTAATGTTAAGTGTAACGCAACACGAAATGTTTCTCCCTCTTAATTAAAATCGAGTTCGAAAAACCGAAGCGGCGAGACCCCACAAATCATCAACGGGTGTTTCACTGTCGTCTTGCGGCATGATTAGTCGCTGAAGTACTGTACATCGCTTCATGTTTTCAGTTTGTTGGCCTAATAATAAAACAGCCGTTGATATGTGCATTTTTCTGTGTATCCGTTTTGGTTTTTATCGAATACAACTCAAAGACAACGAAAGGAGAACTACAAACATAAAGACCCGATGTACAAAAATCTGCGTCATATTCAATGACACACTATTCAGGCAGCATTATCATGAGCAATTTAGTCAGGAATTCCGTTCGCTGCAGCACTGCTTTGTGTGGTCTGTACTGATATTACAGAAACTGTTTGTACATTTTTATTTGTACAGTTGGCAAGCCGCAGCCGAAATCAATAGAGGATTTTGCGGGATTGTGTGCTGAAGTAGACAGTTCAATTAACTGGAAACTTTTCGGACAGCGACGTGATTTAGTAAGGAGAGTCCAAGAGAGCTACGAGACCTATGATCCAGTAAAATTAAGAGACAAAGAATTTTTAAGACTGTCGATGCATGCAGTTTGGCTTAGCCTTTCCAGTTGGGAAACTGAAATTTAATTTCAACTGAAATAAATTCCTATCTAATAAAATGAGTCAAAACTTGTGACATATATTGCGTTGAAATTCTTTAAACTCTACCCAAAGTTAGCGTAAATTATAAATCATATAAATTAATACTGTATCTTTATATATTCCAAACACTTTAAAGTTATGGGTTTTAATCCCAAAGTTTCGCAGGGTCATCACGTTTGCGTTACTGAGTACGCGAAAGATATATCATTGCGCGTTTGTAGAGAAGCTCACGAGCTATGCCAGAAGTTTCTAATAACTATCATAACGACAGTCAACCACGCTAGTTAATGGACATTCATGACATATCAATGAGGTTAGTTTGCCTTGTGCAGAAAATACAATTTAAAAATGTCCTCTACTTTTTTAAAATACATTACCTCTCATGGTTTTACAATACACTCCAACAACTTCTCTCCTATCACTGATGCTCGTACTGTCTCTATGATGGAAACACAAATGGTGCGGAATTAGCCAGATTTATCCAATCAGCACAGACATCTTAGTGCTCTAATAATTTTAATACTCTCATTCCTTCTACGCTTAGTTTTTCAAGTGTTCTTTTCCATAACGTTTCTCCGATTAGAATTTTACACGCAAAACGTACAACAGAAGGATATACACAGTACCAAATAGAACAGAACAGAGTAGAATATTTATTAGTCACGACAGCAAAGCGTCATTCAAACAGGTTGGGCCGCACGCAATCGCCAGATCTTTTCCAGTGCGCAGCCAATATAACACTGTTCACTGCTCTCCCCTCTCGATCTCTGATTGTACTTGGTTATCATTAGTTAACAGAATACAGTAACCCGCGGAAATAGCCCCTGGTACCCGTTGGATAGGAGGGTGGTGGGCCTCACAATATTCATCATCATTACCATCAGCATCATCATCATCCGTCACGAGTTAGGCTTTGATAGACATGATTCGACCTCGCCTAAGAGACTCTTCGAAGGTCTTCCAAGTCGTCTTCTTCCATTTGATCTATAAACCGTCACTATTTTTGGCATCCTGTTGTTGTTCATTCTTTTTACATGTCGCAGCCAATTTGGTTTCTGTTTTCTTAGTTTCTGATCAACTGGTTCTACTTTCAACTCCTCCAAAATTTCTTCATTCCTTTTGTGGTAAAAAAGGGTGTACCGGCTTTTCTTCTGAAAAATTTCATCTCGATTTATGTCGAACTTTTTTATCCTTTATTAAGGGTCCAAATTTCGCTTCCATATGAAAGCCTAAGAATATTACAGAAAAAAAAAACATACAGGAATTGAATTGAATTTAGAGTTTAAAGACCTACTTTTTTACTAAAAGAAATTGTTTACTGTTCACTGTAGAGATTTTAATACTTTAATTTCTTTTAATTATTAATATTTAAATAACATGTCACTTTCTGTGAGTCAGAATCTGATGAGACCATAATTATTTGGCCTCTTGCAAGCACGAGGCATTTAGGTTTGCAGAATCATTTACAGAGACAGAATACATTATCATATTCAGTGTCTACATGCCTACCGTTGAAACACATGTCTTTGCCTAGTCGGTCCCAAACTACATCTCATAATTAAGAAATTGAAATGGTTCAGACTGGAGAAAGATTATCTGTTTTCCCCCTTCCAAGTAATTTTGTGAGGATGGATGTAAAAGAATCACAACATATTCTTCTGAAAGTATAATACACCATTCCACACCACCATGACCAACAAACTGCGGATGAAAGATCTTTCTATTTCATACTGCACGCCGAAGACTCAAGCCGGAGCCGTATGATACTACCCATTGTGTTGCCCCCATATTGGACACTACCATAACGCGGCAGAGCATGAACATTTTTTCTATGAACAGTCTTCTGAAAATATTTCTCAACGCAGCTAAGAAATGAGAATACCTGCAGTATTCCTTGCACTTTTTATGTGTGCTCATACCAAGCTATACAAACCACAGCACATCAATAGCATTCTGTCATTCACCAACTAAATCACTTCTGAAGCTTCTTGAGCAAAATGCGCTTATCCGTCGAAAGTAAGTGCTTATCAACTCTAACCGCTGGAATGCATTCAGGTGGGGAGTTTATGTGGGTCTAGGCCCAGTGCTTTCATCGTCCGAACGTAGGTATAACACAAGAGTGGCTCGCGTGTGCATGAATTTCAATAGGAAATGAAGGTTTTATAATGTGTATGTATACCGGGAAAAGAAAAAAATAATTTTTGTATCTGAGTAAAAAAAAATTAAGTTAAATTTTGAAAAACACACTGCCAGCAATCGGCACACAATTTTAATTACAAAGGTTTTGACGATCCTCAAGTTTTGCCTCTGATATCAAGGGCGGTCTTGAGGACAGGGTCACACGATGATGGTGGCGAGAGTGTTTGGTAGTAAGAATTAATCACCAGCAGACCGATGGGAAAAATATATAACGAGGAGTTTCATAAACTTTACACTTCATCTAATGTTACTGCGATGACCAAACTGAGAGAAAAGAAGTGGGAGGGTCAGTTGGAACGACTGAACCTTAGAGGCTTGTGGGCTAGGAAGCAGATGGAACTAGTTCAGGATGAAGCTGAACTTCGGGCTTGTTTATTGGCGGTATTTCACCAGAATTTTGCTATAAGATAGAGTGACTTATTTGCGGAAAAGTTTAATTCTTCTTATGGAAAGGAAATACACTGTGGTGATCCGCGTAAATTCTTCCGTATGTGTAAAAGAATGCAGGTTTCCACAGCGTCATTTATTTATTCCTCTCAGCGTGGAAATTAGACTCATAGAGCAGTCCCATAAAATTTCATGAAAGGAATATAATCCACGACCCCGTTTATGGCAATAATCTGGTCTGTGTATGTGTTGTATAATACAGATTGTCAGATGAATTATTTATGAAATGTCTAACAGACAGCATTTATTGCCATCGACATAGATTTGGCACCGCAGACCTACAGGCCATTTGAAATTACGTGCGTATGCAGCTATATGCTGTAGACACAATTCTACCTTTGCGATAATACGAATATTTAATATTTTGTATTTGACAAAATTATTATTCACATAAGTACTAACGTCGTAATAAACACATATAAAAAGTCTAGGTTTCTCAGTGTTTCACGTATAAGGTATCGGAAGAATTGAGGGGGAGAGCTGACTAGAAGGAGACTGGCGGTTGGAGAATACTGTACTAAAGTAATGCAATATTAGGAGCAGCGAGACAGACGTAAGAGGCGCAACTAAACCGTAACATAACGACAGTTTCATATGTACTTTAAAAGTGCTGTGTATAGGTTTGAGATACGTACGCTTCAAGCATGACGAATGCAACAGAAAGCTTGACGGAAGAGTAATCGCTTTGGAGACCCAGACATGCATAAAAGAACATCATTAACACTCTAAAGCCTAGTGGGTACTTTATGTGCCACCAGGTTTAAGGTTAAATAATTCCACGTTCTGGCCACACAGTGCAATTAATATGTGCTTTATGTTTCTCAAGAATGAACAGCGATTGTTTCCTATGTGTAACTTTAAAATATGGGTTTTCATAACCGAGACGGAGGGTGTTTTCTTGACGGTACGAACTGAGTCACTTAAATTTGAGGGTTGTTTGACCGTGCATCTTCATCATGAGATAAAGTGAAATGCCAACTTGATGCAACAATGTAATTTATTGAAGTTTCTTTAGATCGACATGTTTCGGGCGCACATGCCCATCATCAGAAGCTCTAGATGTTAAGTTACAGCATATGGTGCCGTGCGAGTCGTACGGCACCATCCAAATCGCACACACAACCTACACAGCGGATCTCAGGACCACCACCCATCTACAGACTGGGTGCAGAAAACCATATGCTGTAACTTAACATCCACTGCTCCTGATGATGGGCTTGTGCGCCCGAAACATGTCGATCTAAAGAAATTTCAATAAATTACATTGTTGCATCAAGTTGGCATTTCACTTTAATTTATGAGTAATTTAAATAGTGGTCAATGCAGAAGGCCGTACCATGGCCCAAGGAAATGTTTCCTGGTCTCTCATCGCAGATATCTGGTTTAGATCCTTAGACCTTACATGTGAGATTTGTGGGTACAAAGTGCCACTGTGACATGTTTTCGCCTAGTACTTCTCATTCTCCTGTCAGTATCATTTATATTACTCGTCCCTAAAAGACAAAGGGCGTAGCCTGGAAACCTTCCAAACAGAAACGCTCTTTCATAAATCACGTACCATCGGCTGGAAAATTGCTTACATGTAGACTTTAAAGGGGTGAGAATGTGAAATAATATTTTAACCTGTTTCAGGATAACCAGGGCAGGCTGCTGTAATTACTATAATACTCGATACTGGAGGTTGTTGAAGTGCTGATGCTAAAAGAATTAAATCTTACGGATAGTTCCGTTGTTTCGATTCGTAAATTGTTACCGACTTTTCGAAGGACTGTACTGCCTTCTATTCATGGTCAATGCTAGAGAATCTTCTTGGACTACTTGACCGTGTAGAAGAAAGCACTATGATCCTTCGAAACGTCCGTAACTATTTGCCGGTCGACACGACGTAACAGCCCACAGTACCTGAAACTTTACCAGTCGATACGACGTAAGAGTCCAGAACACTTGAACCGTTACCAGTCGCCAAACTTTAACAGCCCAGACTACTTGAATCTTTTACAGTACTGGGTCTTAAATTCCTTAAAAGGCACGGAAATCCTGGACCTAGGGAAGACAAATGCTGTAGGTCTCCTTCAAGTTCTACAAATAATTTAATATACCGACCACAGAAAGAGCAAAATCTTCTGCGGTCTTCAGTCAGTTTCAAAAACAACGTGCTGGAACATAGCTACAAAACAAACACATGTTCGATAGAACTATTTTTCGTTTTCGCCATCGAAAAAGAGTTCCAATTTATTGGAAGATATATTATAATATTTGCGCTATAGATAGGCTTCATTTATTGCTGAATACAGATGAAGGTTTTGCATTGTGAAAAATCCGAATATTTGTGGTTTGTCTAACGACGTTGTAAGTAAATCAGACCATATAGAGTCGAATTACCAGATAATGAACAATGAATAGAAAAAGAATGTTTCATTATATTTGTTAGTTTCCAATTTGAGGACAAGGATTGAGTAAAACCACGAAAACCCGTTGGAAGAGCAGGACAGTCTGTGCCCTACCTCAATTCGAGCAAGGCACCTCTCGAACACAGGTCAGGAGCGTATCGGATTTTCCTGAGGCCTGTAGGATCTACATCGACCAAACATATCAAATGCATCACATTTATATTTGGTGTCAAGCTACATGTCCGATTGTTGATACGGCAGATTGATCGCTCATTACTGCTCTCTGCCATGTCCATAGTAGCGGTCATGATGGATGTTACGAAGATCGCGATTTCTGGCGAATGTGATGATCATCACCACCAACATCGTGATTAAGATCACTCGACGAGCCATTCCGGTTACTAAAATTTATATTTAATTTCCCCAATCTTCTGAAGTCTTCCGAGAATTCCTTTCCGTTCGTACTTCATTATTTCTTTCTTGTAAACTTCTTATACTCAGCTGATGTGAGAGAAAGAAGATGTGACAGAATTTGATGTTTGTGTGACTGTGCATCTCTGATACTATAGTATAAACAACCAACTAGATGAAACAACAGAAATTTACCAATAAATTGCTATTGTTGCATCTAGTTGGTTGTCTGTACTACTGTAATGTGAGATAATGTAAGAGCACATCAGTTGCTAGCAAAAATGTGGATATTTACGGGGGGAAAATTGCACCGAAGTGTGAACAGCATAAATTTAAATTTTATGAAATAGCTACGTGAAGCTGAGGAGGGGTTAATTTTTTTTTTTTTAAGAATTTAATGCTGAACAAGGATAGGACCAAAGTTTATTGTCTTATAAACTTAAGTATCCAGAACAACTGTAATTCTTGTAACTAGTAACGGTAGTAAGGTTGATTTTTCATAGATCTATGTTCCCGTCGGCGCATTGTGGAATTTCTTTAAATTTGGAAGGAAACAAACGACACAGAGGATGAATTACGCGAATAGAATTTTATATTTATGGTTCCGTGCATCGCTGATCTATATTAATAATTGTCCAAGGAGATGCTTGCTTGGTTACTTTGGAGGGAGGTAGCTACACAAAAATATGACCAGTAGCGGAGGTTGTAGTTACAGTTTTGTGTACTCCTGGTGATGTGTGTGTTTGACACCCGAAACATGTAGAGTGAACTTGCAGAATAATAAATAGACTGCTTTGTGTTGCATCTCGTTGGACAATTACTAATATTAATACGACTAGAATATTCTTTCGAGAAAATAAAGAGAATACAATTAAGAATAAGAAACAATAATTAGAGGCCACAGAAAAGAAAAGAAAGTAAGGAAGTGATTATGTCTTAATATTTAAGAGGATACTTGGTTTATACGCCTTGTACGTAGTTTTACTGTGGCATATTTTTGAGGTACATAATGAACAAAAATACTTTTTCTAAATCTACAGATAGATGCTGTGAATATCAAATTACCCGGGGTTAAGCGGACCCAGCCTTCTGTAAAATTCGCCTCGATCAATAAATATTTTAATTTTGAATGTCTGAACTGTCATACATCCGCCATTCCTTCAACTGTTAACTCAGAACTTCTTATCCTTTATTACTGCTTTCAGTTGACAAACACTTAATCTCTGTCTTACATTTATCGGAGCGACGAAAGTTTCTAACACATGTTGTAGACAAAAGTAAAGCACACACTTCATTACGTCCAATGCACGTTACACGTAAGTGTTACAGTCTTTGTGATAATTAATAAAAAGTGAGTGAAATCTCCAGAATTGCTACTCTGTTCTTAAATTTCAGAACTTGTAGGACTTTTCAGTAAATATCAATAATTCTCCGAACAAACGCAAAGCTTATAGAAGTTTCTTACTGTCAATAAAAGACGTTTCCTCGTATCTCAATACAAGTCTACGGGTATATTAACGTATATGAAATTAAAATTAATTGATCACGCCGCTAAAGCGTTTACTTTATTGAATTATGAGCTTCGTTACTTCCGAAACGATTAGATAAAAAGATACGAACACGCCATGATTTTTAAGCCACACTTATGTTTCATAATTGTTTCTGTTTTACATTTCAGGTATACTTTTGAGAGTGACTTGGAAATGAAAGGCGGCGAGTATTTACTGAACTTAATCCGATTTTAAATTCGTGGTGAATATTATTTTCACTTGTTTTGAGCTGTTAGAAACTTGTTCTGTGGACGTAAAACTTGCAACAAGAGAAGATTCACCCAAAAATATTTGCGGAGGGTCGCGAATACATATAGGCTTTCCGTAAAACCACGATAGCAATATGTCATTAGGAGATGTTCTTTAACGATTTAAATTTTCTAAATTTTACTACGCAGAAAGCGTGTCACTTGAAGACGCGCAGAACGAGTAGCAGCATCCACAACAAAACCTTTAGAAAATGGTCCGTATTTCATATAAGGACAATAATATCTTACACTAACGAAACACTGAATTATTGTACAAGGCAAAACATGAACTTAACCTAATTCTCGGCGAAAAAATATTATTAGAATATGTAATACGGAGGTCTGCAAACGGAAAAATCAAACGGAGTAGAGACAAAGTAACAAGCAGCTTGGCGTTTTAACCTCAAGGCAAGTTACGTCTAAGAGGCAATGTTGTGTATGTTTAAAAGTGCTCAAGATTGTTTAAACTATACGCAAAATACCTCATGCCCTCTTCATGTTTGTACCGTGCATCAATGACGATTAAAACAATTTATTATCCAACAGATACACAAATATATAATTCGTAGATACAATTAGAATTATTACAAATGTTTAAAATATTTAAAATTGCTCCAACATGTTTCGGATCAAAAGGGATCCATCATCAGGGAGCTCTTTACAGTGCTTGGTTAAAATTAACAGTAATGGTTCTATCTCGTCCGTTGATACGGACGTAGTATGTGTTATGGCAGCATATTTGCCCGTGGTGTGTGTGTGTGTGTGTGTGTGTACTGCACAGTGTAGAGAGGCACTGTGCAGTACACACACACACATACGCACGCACGCACCACGGGCAAACATGTTGCCATAACACCGACTACGTCCATATCAACGGACACGATAGAACCATTACTGTAATTTTAGCCAAGCACTGTATAAAGCTCCCTGATAATGGATCCCTTGTGATCCGAAACATGTTGGAGCAATTTTAAATATTTTATAATAATTCTAATTGTATCTACGAATTATATATTTGTGCATCGGTTGGATAATAAATTGTTTTAACCTCTTGACCTTTTGAAATTTCATTCTTCTAGCAATTCCTATTACTATACGAAAATTGTTACTCTTTTGTGTTTATTCACTATAGCGATCGACTTGACACTTTAGCACTGCCATCTTCAGATTATAACTGTACAGCAGTTTGAAGTGTGTATAGCTTGGTTTCAGTTTTATTGCTGAAATAAATCCCTCTACTGTTCACACATATGCAGCTTACGTCGTCATCGTCGTCGTGACAAAGATTTACATCGTAAGCTTGTCATTAATAGCTCCGTGTAGGACAAACGGACCTACTTCGAGATCCTGAAAATTCTGTGGTAATTTTGTTTGAATTCTCACGACCCTCTCTTCTTTTCACCAATATTATCACGAATTTTCTGAAAAAATTAACATTGTAAGAAATGTAGGCAAAAATTTTGCACTGTAAATGGAAGGTAAAAAGGATTTCGTCACTTTGCATTCGCAGTTTATCTCAGTAAAAGTAAATACGGACGGTTCGATTGCCGGCTGATGTAGGACGATTTATGGTTACAAAAGCGAATTTTCTATTTACACAGCTATTACCTTGGCATGCTAAATATCAGATTTGATAACTGATATACACTTTGACTACGTGTTTCGGCTAGTAAATATCCATCTTTAAATCTATTAAGACACTTTCTGTCTTGTATTTAAGTACAAGAAACATAAGGCATTAAAATATTATCTCCTAAATTAAAATGTGTTTGCGATTCAACACGTCAGAATACTAAATTCGTAAATTTTCTGTAGTCGCACAATTCACTTAGGTAGAACTGCTGTTTGTAACAACCCCCAGACTGTCACTTGGGCCTATTCCATCCTCTTATCTAATGGGTAGGGCTCCTTAGAGGGTAGGACTTCGGATAGTACAGATAATCTTTCATTTCATCCTGTCCAGATGTGAAGAATCCATGGACCTATAGATCCACTTCGTAGAAAGTATTTGTGGCGTTGTGCCTAAATGAATTGGGGCGACAGAAGTGGTATAAAACATGACCAGAAAGTGTCTGCCTTTAGTGGAAAGTTTATATTCCGTGTGAATGATTTCCTAAGAGAACATAAAAGTCTCAAAACTTACTTATCCTCATCAGCACTATACATATTGGGGTCTCGACACAACCCCTGCACAGCAGACATCGTGGGATCTTCTGTCCTTTGAGGTAGCCTAACTGGCGGCTGGGCGCTGAAAATGATCCTTTACGCCTCACCAAAATTAGAATACTTGGAGCGCTGCCACCAGGTACCTTTAAGTTCTTGTACTGCGGTATTAGCAGGCTACGAAAGTTTTATATTTACCGCGTTATAGTACATTTTAAAGCAGAAGGCCGCAAGATTCGATTTAAATATTTTGTCTAGAACCAAGTCCCACCTAGGAATTCTGCAATGTTGCATACTTGAAGAAAATATTCTCGGAAGAATATTAAAAAAAAATGGGCGCCATGTTCGCCATTCTGAATCATGCTTTGCCACTTCTATTAAAAAATACTGGAATTGTTAAAAGGTGGTGGTGGTGATATGGTGACGGTGGTGGTATGGTTGTGGTGGTGGTGGTGACGGCAGTATGGTGGTGGTATGGTGATGGTGGTGGTGTTATGGTGGTGATATGGTGACGGTGGTAGCGGTGGTGGTGAAGGCGGCAGCGGTATGGTGGTGATATGGTGACGGTGGTGGTGGTATGGTGGTGGTAGTATGGTGGTGGCGGTGGTGGTGGTGGTGGTGGCGGCGGTATGGTGGTGGTGGTGTTATTGTGGTGTTATGGTGATGGTGGTGGTATGGTGGTGGTGATGGTGGTGGTAGTATGGTGGTGGCGGTGTTGGTGGTGGTGGCGGTATGGTGATGGTGGTGGTGTTATGGTGGTGATATGGTGATGGTGGTGGTGTTATGGTGGTGATATGGTGATGGTGGTGGTATTGTGATGGTGGTGGTGGTATGGTAGTGGTGGTGGTATTGTGATGGTGGTGGTGGTATGGTAGTGGTGGTGGTATAGTGGTGGTATTGTGATTGAGGTGATGGTGGTGATCAGGTGACTAGTACCCTGCGGGAGGGAAAACTGGACAAGACAAAATTATCTGTATTAAGTAAAACATTTCCGCAGATAATATGCTTATTCACTCCATGTTCGGCGAAAATCCTACGCAGACAAACAGCAAAATGAGTTCAATTCTTCATGCCTTCCCAACGCAAACAAGAAATTTCGCAATTCCGCCTTATGTGCTTCATGTGTGAGTAAAAAAATTAAAATACCTTGAAGGCCAATATATTAAATATTTCTCAGGCGTTTTCGTTATGGTCTTTCAGGGCAGGAGCAGATAGTGCTTACCGCCGAAAAGGACGACGGGAATATTAAGGAGAAAACTTTGTGGATGGTGTTGAGGTAGCCTGTTTTAAAGCATCCTTCTTCAAGCAATTTCTAAACAGACACTTCCAGAATGCGAATTGGCAGTGTAGCAGGAAGACGTAAAGAAAAACAGATTAGGAGATAAGTGAGAGAACAAAAGGAGTGGAAGAAGGTAGAAATAAAGAGACTGAAAATGACAGGACGAGAAACAGAATGGAAAAAGGGATAAAAGACGGTGAAATAGAAAAACGAAGTGAATGGGAAAAAGCGAAGAAAAAGAAATGAGAAAGGTAAGAGACAGCGAAAAGGATATGATAAATGTTGGGCCCAGGGCTCGTGCAGGTCCCGTCCTCATGCAAGTTACGAACAGTGCAAGGCATGCCGTTCCGTGTGGTTAAGCACATCGGTTTATTACCATGAACAAGAGCATGCCGCGGAATACATGAATATCAAGCGATGTCTGGTTGTTAAATGGGCTACAAGCAACACTCATTCACACGCCGGTGCACTTGCGTTGTAAATACTAATATGTGCAGTATCTACACTACACGGGCATCGCTATGTTTTGTACTTATAAACCATGCCCTATAAGCGTTACTACCTGGAACAGTGTTTTGTTTTAGAAACTGATAGTAGGACATCTTGCCAAGAAATTACCCTCCTTTATGAAACTCCAAAAGTCATTTACCGTGGTCAAAATAGCCCGTCACTGGAGCCTAACCTCAACCACACGAAATCATTGCACAGTGTCGCACTTTAGTTCTTGAAGATTCGTTTTAATCTTATTCTCCTACTAACGCCTAGCTCTCCCAAGTGGCCTAACAACTAACTCCCTGGATATTCAGATGTTTCTAAACTGCGAGGAGCGAAACATTTATAACGTCCTATCGAACTGCACAGGCACTCATGTGACGTATACTACAAACTGCTAAGTACAGAGAGTCTGTACGCAAGGAAGCTGTTACGAGATGTCCCGGTGGACCCAGACTTTCTATGCGATAAAGCTGCCGTCCTAGAGGTCTTGATAAAAAGATCTTTCTCTATACCCATTTTCGCCACGGACTTTACGCACCGCATACTGTGATAAACAAGAATAATGGCTTCACTCTCTTGTTGAGCCAGAGGCACTACAGGTAGGATACACTACGACCGAACTACAAACCAACCAACCAACCAACCAACCAACCAACCATTAAGTTAACCAAGGATGGAGACTTTCGAAAAGCACAATTCAACCTCACTTGCCGGGTTAAACACTTGCAACGTAAGAAATGATGGGTGAATGTGAAAATGGTATGCACCATAACGGTGAGTGGGCTAACAGTAACGGTTTGGTCATCTTGGTTGTAGGCCTTGACGTGTTCACGCTAGGGTCTTTTCTTGCCAGCGGTAGAGCGTCCTTTTACTATCCGTTTTATATTGTTTCTCTTGCTCGCCACATTTTGACGTCACGCGGAAAGGCGGGACAAATGTGCACAAGGACAGTCTGTTTACACTCGCAGTTCCTGATTCGGCCGTGTTGCAAACACAGCAGTTGAAGTAGCCAAAAATTTATGTCTTTTATGGAACTCAAATATTCACTGCTTTCGGAAAAGGAAAAAAAAATCCTTTTTTTACTCTATACGTAGTCGTCTTGTTATTAAAACACAGAGTTTCGGCAATCGGATCTGCTTCTATCTTCAGGTGCTGAAATGAACGTATCAGATGGACGTTTTATATAAGGCATGTTCAGCCTTTTATGTGATGAGGGCAACCTCGGCAGAATTTGGTCTGCACGGGGGCAACATAATATTAAACATACACAGTGAAGAATGAACAAGTACACATATAATTGTATGCACAATTTTACCTTTGTTTTTCCATATTTCATGTGCAATAAAAATATAAAATACTGACAGAAGTACAATTTTGTAAAAAGAATGCAATTCAAGAAGGAGACAAGTGACTCGATTTCCTAAGCAGTTTTTACAAAATGAATCTGTATCATAATCTATGTCTCCCTTAAATATATATATATAAAAAAAAAAGCCCAGACGCTTTCAAAATTGATTCCATCTCGGCTTTGCCAGGTAAAGCGTGAAAATCCTGTTTCTCATTTCGAATGTCTCCACCAGCAAAATAACACTGTGTCGCGGGCAAAATGTTGCCTGTGAACTGCGGGTTGAGAGGCCCTGTTTTAGATCGATCTGCTCTCAGAACTGGGCTCATTCCATGCCTAAAAGATTCGTTTCAACCCCTGAAGACAGAAGCAAAGACGGCTTACGGCATGTTGTGGTTCAATTAAAGACAACTATGGGTAAGGTACAAATAAGACTGCGGAATGCATCAAACCATCTACAAGAACCCACAGAATTTAATTCGTTACATTTTTATCTGGGGACTGCAACTAGTTCTGTCGTCAGCCAGACGAATGTCCACAATATCATAACGCATTGCTGTAAACTCTGCTTTAATATTATGCTAAGACCGGCTCCGGAGTCCAAAGAGTCTGCTACTCAGAGAGTACAGTATTTCTTTCTCGCGGGTAAGCGTTTGTGGCCTAAAGTTGAACACTCACCTACATCTAACGCCGAGATTAAGAGTGGAGCTATACCTCCAAACCCCGTTATACGCCATTATGGCGTGGACAGGGACAAATTTGCCTCTTCTTTGCAAACAAATCCGTTGAATTTCATATGTATCAGAGTTGTACAAGTAGATTCACAGTAACTGGTTAGCGACTTCTCAGAATTGGTACGCTATAGAGCATATCTGAAGCTTCACACTTCTGCGTCTACCTGTTGTTCCTTGTGTCTTCTTATTGTTATTAAATATAAATTAAATTAAATGATTGTTTTATTGTATTAACGTTATTATTAACATCGTTATCATTACTTTTATGTTCATACCGTGTATATTGAATAATAAATTGTTTATTACAGATTTACAGTACTTATTTGTGCATATGTTGGTATAAAATAAACAGTCGTTATCATTGTTTTTACAACTGAATCCTCATTTAGAAAGTTTTAAAATCAATTATACTTGATGTTACTTCGATACTTTATTACCTATCAATATCATTATCATTTGATTATTATGTAAGCCTACTGGTTATAATAGCCTTTTAATTTCTTGCCCTTTACGTCCGACATAAATGCAATTAAATGTAATGTAATGTTTTTTTTTCGTATTTTTGGTCCTAGCTTTACGTTCGCCTCATTAGTTTTGTTTTTTGTTCCTTTTACTTGTGCCGTTTTTGTAATCATGTTATTAGGCTGTTGAGTCAGCATGTAATTCTATAATAAATAAATAAATAAATAAACAAAATTGTATACATATTAAATTCTACTATTTTATTTTAATTCACTCTGTATGCATTACAAGTCAATCTTACCACGTAGGTTGGACGTGTGGAATTGTTTACTGTACGTGAGTAGGTGCAGGCTTAGGTTACTTACAGCCATAAATTGTCGCAATACAACTGCAGGGCTATAAACTGCTAGCCTCGCCACAGAGACTGTAAGACGATTTTGGGAAGTATTTCTTAAAACACCAACATACGAGCTGGCCGACTTCACCGGTTTGGAACAGAGAGTTACAGTTAACTGAAGTGATGGTGTGACTATCGTCCACAGAACGCCATGCCACGATTCCAATCATGATTTGTGTCAACTTCTACACGTAGGAGAAGGACTCATCGACCTCCTTCATCCAGTTTAGCCTCGTCCCCATTTACACCATCCAGGAATACACACATCTGGCACAAAATGCGTACAATGAACTCATAACAAATGACTTTCAGTCTTCCAAAATGAGAGTCCTCAGGTCAGGGTTGGAAGAGGTGGCATCCGTTTGTAGAAAGTAACATGAAATAAAATGAATGGGCATTCGCGAACAGCCGACAAGGAGTGGTTCCCCAAACTGAGGAGGGGGATTCACCACAGTGAAACAGTCAGGATGTTATGAAGTACTGCACAAGGTCTTGCAGTAGACAGTTGCTTATAAACACGCGAAAGAATCGCAAAACGCAAAAGAACCCTTGACTAGATGAGTGACTGTTAGTTCCTCAAGGTGGACTGTGGTTCGTGGAATTAGACTAATAGCTATTAGAATTTGTGTACACGGTTAAAAACTACAAATCTGCAAAGGGCAACGTCCGTATTTGCCTTCCAGTAAACCTAAATAATTAGCGACTGCTGTAGTGGAATCGCCGAACGTTCGAGTGTCGTCTTGCATTGTGCACTTGTTGACGTGGGATCTAAAGTGTGACTAAACTGACTTAGTCCAAGAAATTAATTACTAATCGTTAATTATACAAAATTCAGTCAAATGCCTGTCCAATTAAAATATCTGTTATTAAATAACGCTGTATTACCTTACGACTGAGCCTAGACATTTATAGAGACAAATCGTGCTAAAAGTCAGAAATTAAGACATCAATGTCTACAACAGCCTTACACTACCAACTTAAACATATTATATTTAGAAACATTTTGTGTCAGCTTGAACGACACGATGTGTCTCAGAAACAAATTCGAATTCTGTCAACATTACTTCGCATGCACTGCGATTGTCCGTTACAGTAACGGTATTGATGATAGTGGGGTTAGCTAAACAGATATGCTTACCATCGGCTTTGAACCACGTCATTACACCATAATTAAAAGACTCTGGTTTCATGGGATGACTTCGTGTTGATTGGTATAGTATAGACTCACCAACATTGCAGAGTAACACACTGCCTGCATCTTCAATGTGGCCAGAGAATTCCACCCTGCATACCAGACAGTCATCCACACAGAATGATAAGTACCAAGTGTTCCATAAACACAGTTTTTTTCTCCTGATGATGGGCACATAGTCGCCCGAAACGTGTAGAGATCGATAAATATACTAAGAATAAATTGTGCACCAAATTGGTCAACAAAATATAAAATTTGGCCAGGGACGTCAACTATTACTGACTTTCCCTGAAAACCGGCAGAAACTCATCCGGAAAGTTGCACAGTAACTCTGTAGAAGCCCACATGGAGCCTCATCCTTGAACACAGGAATCTTCATCAGCTCCGCTGTCAGTCTTTCATAATGTGTAAGAGATTCGCATGATGGTGTGTTCAGTTGATTTAACTTGTGCTTAAAGATTTGGCGGCTGCATTAAATTACTACAGCCTTGTTTAGCTCATATTTCATCACTGAAAGAAAACAGGGCTGCCGTTCTGTTGAAACTGACATGCCTTTGTGAAATATCAGCACTGGGCCCTTGGCAAGATAGTCGCGATATCTGAACAGCTTAATGAAGGATAAGATTCCTTCAATGAGGTGCTTTCATTAGCATCTGTTCTCTAAAATTAAGCAGAATACCTGCAAACAAGAGCACAATAGAGATCAATAGTCTAGTGCCAGCGGCTGTTCCCGAACAAGCTACCATTGAAGTAACACATGGAACACACGAGCGTAAAAATAACACTGTTGTGGTCGCGTCGCGGTGCGGGGATGTGCGAAATTCTGATGTTATTGCTTGTTTATAACTCAGCTTTTGTGTTACTGGTATTCAAATATAAATTACAGTATAAATTAATGCTGTTTAATTTGCTTGTTTTATTTATGTGCCTGTTTCATCCGCATACTGTTTTGCTTACTCTAGCTACTGTAAAAATTAATACGAAATCCGATGGCCACAAAATCTGTTTCATAAAATTTTATTTCGTTTCCTAGCACTTAACAATTTGGAATTTATTTCCGTTTTTATTCTCACCGTCTTTAGAAACTCATCCCTTTTCATCTGTCATCTAAATATGTAAAGATTATAATAAAAAGCGATGACTTTGTTCCATGTCTTGTGTGCTTTTAGAACGGGAAGGAACCTACTGAGAATGTCCAACAATAAGGTGCAAAGGAGAATATTTGTAAGTACGGCGTAGGACGTACTAAGGACAGAGAACACTGCCTAATGAGACCTACACAATTTGTAGTCTCACAAAACATTATAATAATCATAAAATCAAGTAAGTTCTAATAAACACGTCTTGTGGAAGAAAGGTGAATAACAAAAAATCATACAAGCTGATGAAAAAATACGCTTGAATTGGAAGGACACGTTTGGTGCTGTTATTGATGAGGTGGTGCAGTGGTGTGACTCGCGAGATGTTTGTTTGGAGGGTATTCGAAAGTTGGAGCAACGGGGCGAAAGGGGAGGGGGGGTGGAGTTGTGTTTGAGCTTCAGGGAGACTACATAGAAAAATCCTACAACGGCACAGTAATACAGCGCATCTTGCCCAGGTAAGCTCCCTTCCATCAGACAGCCCTCGTATAACGCATCTGAAGGAATAGGACTGGAGAGCGCTGATTAGATTCATCTGGCTCAAAATAGGGACCTGTAGCGAGCTTTTGTGAAGACGGTGATGCAAGCGTCAGGTTCCACAAAATGCAGTTTTCTAGACTGACTAAACAAATGAAAACTTTTCAGATATTCACTAGTGATATTCAGCTATTTCTTTAAGTAATTCTGGTCAACCCACGAGCTCTGAAATCGATCCGAATACGCTTATTCAGAAATGCTGAATTAGCTATCAGGTTACGTAGAGTCGGACATAATGGGACAGTGACCCAAAGTTAAACCATACCGTCCGACATTGTACTCATGCTGCTGCATTTATATGTAGGCCTAACTATCTTCATGAAGCAGAATCTTCTTCGACAGCCACACCGAAGTTATCGCTCAGTCCGCGAACAAATTACCCGTCTTAACATAAACCCAAACATTCACTGGCTCGCGGGATTTCAGGTTGCCGCCGAGTGTAGTTGATGACTTCGCTCTTCTGGGATGTTATGCGGCTTGGCTTCTTCACACAGTCTCCTTGAACTGCATGACACACAAACCATGGGAAGCATACTTTGTCCCGACAAGTCTGTAACCAAGTAATAGCCTACGCGACCTAACTTCCAGGAGAGAACAGGGCTGTTCTTCAGCTAGTTCACAACAGCCCGCCACTGGGCTTTGTCTTAAGCTAGACCAATAAGGCCCACATCTTTACACACTGTTTTTGGACCAACATCAACTTCTCCTTGGCCCCAGTTCCTCTACATTGTCTCTTTCATTCATATTTTCGGATCTTACGCAAACTTACGGCATTCCATACGTGAGACATATCCGCACATCTCATTCCCCTTGATTTGACCAGTTTAGTGTTATTTTGTTCAGCACAGTATCCGGCACGAAACTCTCTACTGTTCCTTTTCGCAGTCTAATTTTGCTTCTTCTCCCATACGTCCTAGTGTTCCCTTCAGTAGCATTCTATTTACAATTATAATGTAGGCCAATACCGCACGTACTAAGTACAGGTATTACTTACTTACTTACTTACTCCATGGTGCAGAGTCCTTCTTGAGAAGCTAACTGGTTTGCAGCTAGTCAAGAAATTCCCCGCATTTCATGGAACCCGAAGGTTCATTACCGTACTCACA
>Ga0123352_10002413_pt1 | contig 25977 bp, 20 predicted proteins | sample TergutLab28metaG_FD_89700 | JGI IMG/M metagenome (GOLD analysis project Ga0123352, IMG submission 89700) | Labiotermes labralis P1 segment gut microbial communities from Petit-Saut dam, French Guiana - Lab288 P1 | ecosystem: Host-associated > Arthropoda: Insects > Digestive system > Gut ...
GCTGATTTTAGGGATGAGCTGGATGATGGTATTGCTTTACCTGCCGGTGCTGATTGTTTCGGGTATTGTGATGGGGATGGTCACCGGCAGCCTGCTGCGGGTGGTTTTGCCGTTTTTGATTCGGGGGTAGTGATGAAACGAGTTTGGATTTGCGCGGCCTGCGCACTGTTGTGCCTTTCTCTGTTTGGCTGTGTGGGGCAAACTGCCATCCCACAGCCGGAACAAGCACCCGTTGTCAACGCAGATGAAGGCGCAGTCTATCAGCGTTATCAGCGGATGGTTTTCGACCTGTTCGACACACTTATTATAGTAATGGGTTACGCGCAAAGTCACGAGGAGTTTGAGCGCTGGGGTGATCTGATCGAGACCGAGCTGCGCCGGTTACACATCCTGTTTGACATTTATAATGACTATGATGGTGTAAACAATTTGAAAACCGTCAACGACCGCGCGGGATCAGAGCCGGTCGAAGTGGATACAGCAATTATTGAGCTGCTCACTTTCGCACAGCAGGCCTACCGCGAGAGCGGCGGCGTGGTCAATGTCGCGCTTGGCAGTGTCCTGCGTATCTGGAGCGTGTACCGGCAAGCGGGAATCGCTTTCCCCGAGACGGCAGTGCTGCCATCTATTGAATCACTGCAAGCGGCAATGGCGCACACCAACATTGAAGACGTCGTCATCGACCGCGAAAACGCCACTGTTTTTTTGTGGGACAGTGAAATGTCGCTGGATGTGGGTGCGCTGGCCAAGGGCTTTGCCATCCAGCGGGCGATGGAGCTGGCGCGGGCCGAAGGGTTCTTTGCCGGCCTGATCAACGCCGGCGGCGATATCAGTATGATCGGCGCGCCCCTGTCGTCCGGGCGGGACTACTGGGCGGTCGGCGTACGTGACCCGGCCACGTTTGAGCTTGACTCAATGTATGATGTCCTTCATCTTTCCGGCGAGACATCGGTTGCCACATCCGGAAACTACCAGCGGTTTTACATGGTGGATGGCGTAAGTTACAGTCACATCATTGATCCGGATACCCTCATGCCCGCCGACCGCCATGCGGGGGTGACCGTCATTCATCCGGACGCCGGCCTGGCTGAGATGCTCTCGACCGCCATCTTTATCTTGCCGCAAGAAGAGGGCGCGCGCCTGCTTGCCAACTTCGGCGGAGAGGGTATCTGGATTTTCAGCGACGGCAGCGCAGTATTCACCGACGGGTACATCGCGATCTCACGGGATTTATAAACCTTGTGCAGCACTTAGAGCGTGTTAATGTAATAAGGTAGAATCGGGGGTTTTACGCAAGGAAGCGTAGAACCCCCGTCTCTTTGTCTGCCGCGCAACATTTCTTCCGAGTTAACAAAGTATTTGTCCGATTTATATTTAGTATTTTACTATTTATACTATTATTTATACTAATTTTCATCTATTATTCCTACTATTATTTACAGTATAATGGATTGACACCAGAGTTTTATTCTGATAAAATCATGGTCAAGAGGGTGAACATCGATGGCAAATGAAGGCAAGCTGGACAGTCACGCACTGACACAAATCGTCAATCTGATCGAACAGCAGTTCGGCTCCAACTGCGAAGTTGTATTGCATGATCTCTCCCGGCCGTACGAAAGCACGATCGTCGACATCCGAAACGGCCACATCACAGGGCGCAGGATCGGTGACTGCGGCAGCAATCTTGGACTGGAAGTCATCCGCGGGACCGTCAAGGACGGCGACAAGTTCAACTATTTCACCACCACCCGAGACGGCAGGATACTGCGTTCATCATCCATTTACCTGCGGGATGAAGATCAGAGCATCCGTTATTCTCTTTGTGTAAACGTGGATATTACCGAAAGTGTGCGGTTTGAAACATACCTGCATAATCAGAACCGGTACAACATAGGCCTCGAAGCGGGAAGCGCAAGCAGCGAGGAATTCCACGCCAGCAACGTTCATGACCTCACAGAAAATATGTTTGAGCGCGGCGTCAACTATATAGGCAAGCCTGTGGAGGAAATGACAAAAGACGACAAGATGCGCCTGATAGAATTTCTCGACCGAAAAGGTGTATTCATGATAACAAAAGCGGGCGAGAAAACCTGTGAAGCACTTGGTATTACCCGATACGCATTCTATAACTTTCTTGACGCCATACGCAAAAACAATGGGGAGGAAACCAAATGAACACACAAATGATCATAGGCGGCAAACAGGTTGGCGCGTCAGACGGCGCGGTTTCTCAAAACATAAATCCGAGCACGGGCAAAAGCATCGGCACTGTCCCCGCGGCGACAAAAGACGATGTCGGCCGGGCACTTGATTTTGCTGTCGAAGGCCAGAAAGAGTGGGCTAAAGTCCCGCTGTACGATCGCATCGAGATCATATATAAGTTCTGTGACCTCGTGGAAGAAAAGGCGGAAGAAATCGGCAGGGCGGCTTGTCTTGAAGGCGGAAAGCTGCTCAGGGAAGCGGTCAATGAAACAAAAGTAATGGGTTATGTCTTCAAAGCTTTCGCCGAGGGCGCAAGAAACCACAACGGCGTTTCGCTTCCCCGCGGCACCGAGCCCCGTGTAAAAGACGACGTGCTGTTCACGGTCAATGAGCCGCTGGGCATCATCGCATGTATCGTGCCTTTTAATTACCCGCTTGAGCTGTATGCACATAAAGTCGCACCCGCGCTGCTCATGGGCAACGCGGTCATCATAAAGCCTTCGTCCTATACACCATTAGCGGCGTCCATAGTCACCGGCCTGCTGATTGAAGCCGGCGTGACTCCGAACGCGGTGCAGTACATCACGGGCAGCGGCGGAAAAATCGGTGACTGGCTGACGACAAGCCCGCTGATAAGCGCCATCAGCCTGACAGGCGGTACGGCCGCCGCGGTACATATAATTGAAAAGAGCGCCCACAACATCCCGAGGTTGTTTTTTGAGCTTGGCGGCAACGACCCGCTTCTCATTTTTGACGACGCGGATATTGAACTCGCGGTCCGCGAATCTCTCGGAGGCCGGGTGACAAACGCCGGGCAGATCTGTTGCTGCTCCAAGCGCTTTATCGTGCATAACAGCGTAAAGGAAACCTTTACGAAAAAGCTTGTCGAGGCGCTTGGCGCGATCGTGCCCAAAGACGCCGCCGACCCCGGCGCCGCCATGGGCCCCGTTGTGAGCGAGTCGGCCGCAATAGAGATCATCAGTCAGGTCGAAAAGACAGTGGCACAGGGCGCAAAATGCATCCTTGGCGGCAAGCACGAGGGCGCTTACGTTGCCCCGGTCGTACTGACAGACGTCACATCGTCGATGGACATCTCCAGCTCTATGGAAATATTCGGCCCCGTATTCCCTATTATCGGCTTTGATACGATGGAAGAAGCCATAGAAATCGCAAACAACACACCCTATGGGCTTCAGGGAGGAGTGATCACGGCAGACATGAAGACGGCGATGAAAGCCGCCATGCAGCTCCAATGCGGCGCTGTCGTAATCAACGGCTCAGGCAACTACCGCAGCGCCCACCAGCCTTTCGGCGGATATAAACTCTCAGGTCTGGGCCGCGAAGGTATATGCACAACGCTCGATGAAATGTCACAGACAAAAACGATATCATTCAAAGGGATTTTGGCTTGATTGACGACAAGCAGCCGCCCGCTTTCTTAAGAAAGGACAGTTTATGCGATATGGACGTTTATAAAAGGCTGGATGCGCTTGAAATTAATTTACCTCCTCCCCCGCCGCTTGCCGGTATATATAAGCCGGTGATGCGGGCAGGGAATTTGCTGTATGTTTCCGGCCAGGGCCCTACAGAAAACGGCACCCCTTTGATGACGGGCAAGGTGGGCCGGGAGCGCACCATTGAAGAAGGGCAGCACGCGGCCCGGCTTTGTGTGCTCAACGCACTGAGCAACCTGCACCAATACCTTGGTAACTTAAATGAAATAAAGTCGGTCGTCAAGCTGCTTGTGTTTGTGGCAAGCGCAGAGGGCTTTGACCGGCAGCCGGAAGTCGCCAACGGCGCCTCCCAATTGTTGTCGGATATCTTCGGCAGGGAGCATGGCGTGGGCGCGCGCTCAGCCATCGGCACAAACGAATTGCCGGGCGATATCACGGTAGAAATCGAATTCATTTTTGAAGTAAATGAAGGCAGCTAAAGCCGTAAGTTAAGGAGTTCTCAAATGTCTTTAGGGTGTGTTGACACAAATGGGAATGCACGGATTTTGAGTGAATTTTCGAGCGTTTCAAGGCGGAGGAGGAAGGAATACTGTATGTATTCCGACGAACGACAACGAAGTAAGGCTCAAAATTCACCAAAACATGGGCGTTCAGCTTTGTGTCAACACGCCCTAGTACTTCGCGACATACGCAAGTCTTATGGACTGACTGAGGTTTTGCACGGCATCAACCTGCAAGCCGGATATGGTCAGGTGGTGGCAATCGCCGGGGCAAACGGCGCCGGAAAATCCACTTTGATCAAGGTTCTGGCAGGCGCCGTCCCCAAGGACTCGGGTGATCTTGAGCTGGACGGACGGCCGCTCAACCTGAAAGGTCCGCGCGACGCGATCCGGCAGGGAATCTGCACAGTATATCAGGAACTGTCTTTGGTGCCCGAGCTGTCGGTGACCGAAAACCTGCTGATGGGCGTTCTGCCCAGGCGCCGGGGGTTGATCGATTGGAGCGCTGCCCGTGCCCGCGCCCGGGAGATACTTTCCTCAATCGGCTTTGGCGCCGTTGACGAAACCGCAAAAACACGCGACTTATCCATTGCCAAACAACAGATGGTCGAAATCGCCAAGGCACTGGTTTCCAGGCCGAAAATACTGGTACTCGACGAGCCGTCCGCAGTACTGTCAGGTTCTGATTTGGACTGCCTCTATGCCTTGATTGGTCAGCTGCGCGATCGGGGGACGCTGGTCTTATACATATCACACCGGCTTGGGGAAGTTCTCAATTTGGCTGACAGAATCGTCATTATGAAGGACGGCTGCTTTGTCGCCGAGCTCGACCCAACAGAAGCTACTGAGGACGAAATCATCACCTTGATGGCCGGCCGCCAGATCGAAGTGATCTACCCTGAGCGGCGTAAAAGTTTTGGGGAGCCAGCCTTAACGGTTGAGGGATTAACTCGTGACGGCGAGTTTGATCGTGTAAGTTTTCTGCTGCGCGCCGGCGAGGTTCTGTCCATCTTTGGTCTGGTCGGGGCAGGGCGCAGTGAACTGGTCGAAACAATCTTTGGCGCGCGCGGGCTGCATGGCGGTTCAATCTCAATCGGTGGCAATGCCAAGCGTTTCGACTCCCCCGCCAAAGCGATCAAAGCCGGCCTTGCCCTGGTAACGGAAGATCGAAAAAGCACCGGCCTTGTGTTGGACCATGACGTTTGCGAAAACATCAACCTGGCAACCATGCGCGGATTTCTGCTCTCCCCTTCCCAGCGCCGCGCCAACTCGGAAATGATGATCAAAAAGCTGTCGATCAAGCCCGACCGCTGCCGAAATATGGAAGCGTGGAAACTATCCGGCGGCAACCAACAGAAAGCCGTGGTCTCCAAATGGCTGTTGACCAACCCATCCATTCTGATTCTGGACGAACCGACACGCGGTGTTGATATGGCCACCCGGGCTGAAATCTACCAGAAGATAGACGAGCTCGCCGCCGCGGGCATCTCGATCCTTATGGTTTCTTCCGACCTGACCGAGGCGGTTTCAATGGCTGACCGGGTGCTGGTAATGCGAAATGGACGGCTGGTGAAAGAGCTGGACGCGGCGGAAACCAACGAGGAAGAAGTATTGGCATACGCGATTGGAGGCTGCGGCGAATGAATGAAATAGACCCGATCGAAACGGCTGTTCCACCGCCCCGCTTGGTGAGTGTCCGAAAAGGCCGGCTGGAGGCCGCCGGTAAAGATGTGACCGCGCCGCTCATACTCTCACTGGTGGTAATCGCGCTCATCCTGGTTGCGAACCCGCTGACCAACGGCGTGTTCTTCACCGCGAACAACCTCACCAACCTCCTGCGCCAGATGACGACGATACCCGGACTGCTCTCACTCGGAATGCTCTTCGTGATTCTGACGGGAGGGATTGACCTTTCGGTCGGATCAGTCGTGGGTTTTTCGGCGGTCATCGCCGCGATTGCCACGGTACAATGGGGGTTTCCGGTCTGGCTGGCGTTTTTGCTGGGCATCGCCACCGGGGCGTTTTGGGGGTTGATCAGCGGATCTATCATCGCCCGGTTCAAGCTGGCGCCCTTTGTGGTCACCCTGGCCATGATGACGTTTATTCGCGGCCTGACTTATGTCTTTTCCGAAATGTCGATCAGCACCCGCGATTTCCCCGCGTTTACCACACTGGGCTCAGCTGTGGTCTTCGGTATTCCGGTATCGACTATGATCATGGTGGTGTTCTTTATTTTCGGCGCGGTATTCTTAAACCTCACCCCGCTCGGGCGCAGCACAATCGCCATTGGCGGAAACCGCGAAACCGTGCGCCTGGCCGGAATTTCAGTGCCAAAGGGCATCATTACCGCTTACGTCATTTCCGGTATCTGTTCAGGGGTCGGCGGTGTCTTGCTTGCTTCGCGGCTGGGCAACATTCAGCCGTCACTCGGCGGCGCGTTCGAACTTGACGCAATAGCTGCGTGTGTGATTGGCGGGGCCAGCCTTTCAGGCGGCAAAGGCACCATTCAGGGGACAGCCATGGGGGTCTTGATTCTGGCCGTCATGAACAACCTGTTGTCACTGCGCAATGTGGATACTTACTGGCAGTCGATACTCAAGGGAATCATCATCATTGTGGTGGTTTTGATTCACAGTTCCAGCTCGAAAAGGCGTGGACAGTAATGAAAGATCGTGTAGTTTGAAGCAATAAAAAAGATTTTGGAGGTTATTTTTATGAAAGCAAGAAAATTCCTGTCCCTGGCAATTGCAGTTTTGCTGCTGCTTGGGAGCTTCGGCGTCATGTCAGGCTGTGCAAGCCAACCGCCGGCACCAGCACCGGCGCCCGAAACAGCACCAACAGCGGAAATGGCGGATGAGAACATCGTTATCGGCATGGCCAACCTTGCCTTGGGCGATTACTTCACCGGTATGCGCAACGCGGTCGTCACTGCGGGTGAAGCGCGCGGCTGGACGGTTCATGCGACAAACGCCAATGGCGACGATGCTCAGCTTGTATCTCATGTTGAAAACTTCATTGCGCAGGGTGTGGACGGCATCATCATCTCGGGCGCCTGGTTCAACGATATCCCGGCAGCGCTGGATGCCGCCGAGGCGGCGGGTATCCCTGTGGTGCTTGTTGACCGCATGTTCGACTCCCAGAACTTCACTGCCTGGGTAGGCCCGGATAACGAGTTCATGGGTGAGCAGATTGGCGAGTTTATTGTCTCACAGCTGCCGGAAGGCGGCACAGCGGTAATTATTCGCGGCGGCCCGCCGGAGAATACCATCGGCATCAACCGCACCGCGGGCGTTACCAGAGCCCTTACAGCCGCAGGCAATTTCACCATTGAAGTTTCCCCTGACTTTGCCGGCTGGTCTACTGATGGCGGCAAGACAGCTATGGAAAATATGCTCGCGAGATTCCCGAGTATTGACGTTGTTTTCTGTGAAAATGACTCAATGGCTTTCGGCGCTCAATCTGCCGCCGCAGACGCCGGCCGCTCTGATGAAATGTTCTTCACCGGGATTGACGGCGCAAACCCCGCTATCCTGGCAATCCTTGAGGGTGGGAATTATATGGCCACCGGCCACAACGACGCCAATGTAATCGGCGCTGAGGGCGTCGCTGTGATGGCGCGCATTCTCGCGGGCGAGCCTTTCGAAAAGATTAATGTCATGTACTCACCTATCATCACAGTTGAGAATGCAGAACAGTTCAGAAACGCGGGTATTTGGGGGTAGCCCCACATTCCGGCTGTCAAATATTACAATGAGATTCGGGCGCCTTACTCTGGGTAAGGCGCCCGAATCTCTCTTGTCAAATGATGGCCTTTTTAAACATGCCGTCTGGCAATTGTATCCATCTCTTGTTTCATGTTATGATTACCACGACACCATACGGAAACAATCCAGTTAAAATCAAGCGGCCAGCTCAACTACATCTAAACGGATATAGTTTTCTATATCACTGCCCCGCATAGAAGACGGAGTACCGGGCAGGAGTACATAGACAACCAATCTACCGCTTGTATCAAAAGAGTGATATACGATAAAGCCTACATTTTCATAAGTGGTGTAAAAAACGATACTGCGTACAAGTTGTTCATTAAAGTAAATATTTCCTTGGCTAAGCGTTATGCCATATTCCTCAAATATCGCGAGCGTCGCTTGGTCGCCATCTTCAACGGTACGCATAATGTTTCCGCTGCGCCATGTAGGTGGCGTAAAATTTTGAGAGGAAGAGTTTACAGTGGGAACTTCAGCATTTACAATATCCGAGACCGCAATATGTCTTCTTGTGTCCGTTTGCTTTGAATTATAAATATCCACGACCCTTCTAATATCTGCATTGGAAATATAGGGCAGATAGGGTTCGACAATACGCCAATTACCAGTTCTTTGAATAATGTCAACCGCCCTTCTGCCAGCTTCACTTTGAGATAGCGTAGAGGGGTGTTCATCGTAACCTCCGTTGTAAACGCCTTGACCATCCCAGGCACGGGGCTGTACTCCGCTCTGCACAATGTCGTCCTCATGCGCTATATGCACGCCAGTTATATCGCCGTTTCTGTGGCGGCTTACAGCGACCGATATATTTCCGGTACTGTCACTTGATGAAAGATAAACAGCGGAAACAGCGTCAACGAGCACTCTGACCAACTGGCCGTTATAATATATATTGCCAGTACCGCCGCTAAACAGGTTTCCGCTGAAAGTTATACCGAAATCCTCAACACCTTCAAACAGTTTTTCGATATTTATACCAACGACACCAAAGCTGGGGGTTCTTGCGGTATTTTGTGGCAGATTGTCAACATTCCTCGCGTTAAACTCCGCTTGACTAAATGGCTCAACGCCTAACAACGTATCGCTTAGGTCAGTAGAGCCATCGGGGTTTTGAATTAACCGTGACAAATCCCTTACTGTGCGGACATCAATGGTGCCGTTATGGGTAAAATGTGTTACAGCCATACCCATAGTTCTTTCGCTGTCGTCAAAATAAAAAGTAGTTGAGTCTTCAAAATATCGGACAAGCTCACCGTTAAAATATAAGTGGTCGGCAGCCGGGTCATAGATTAGCCCAAAATCCCTATAGACTTCAAATCGTTCGGTACGCCACTCTATTACTTCAGACTGAAGTATCGGCGCCGGTGCAACAGCATTTTCCGTATTGCCTGCCGAAGCGTCAGTGACGTTTGACGCAAACACAAAACCCGACGCAAATGTGATAACCAGTGCCATACAGACAATAACAATGCCTGTCTTTTTCTTGCCTGTGTCCATGATGGCAAAAATTCTTTTTTTCATGTCTTTTTTACCCCCATAAAAATTGGTTGACAAGGCTGTTTTCAGTTTGGACTGATACCGCACCACGCCTATAATTGTCTCGCTATAGTGCCGGCGTGTGTCAGCGTCTGTATTCCGTATCGTTTCAGCGTCACAAGACAATTCGCAATGTACGTTAACTGCTCGTGCCATTAAATATAAAACGGGATTAAACCAGTGTATAGCAGTTGCGACCAGCACCAAACACTTATAATATAAGTCTTTTCGTTTAAAGTGTACAAGTTCGTGCTTGAGAACAAAGCGAAGTTCATCCCCGGAAAAATTGGCTTTTGGCAAGAATATCTGTGGCTTTATAAAGCCTGTCATTATTGGGCTTCCAACACTTGAGCAATGGTATAAGCATATTTGTTTGGATATCCCCATTTCAGATTTTAGGCTTTGTAATGTTGCAAGCTGCCCTTCGTCTGTAATGTGCTCGCTCCAACGCTTAACGGTTTTTATAAAGCGATAATGTTTTATTGCGTGAAATGCAAGGAAAATAAGTAACCCCACCAGCCATACCGCTGCCGCTGTCTGCCACCATGAAATATTTGACAAGGCGGAGGGCAGCGGCGCATTTTCAGCCGGAAGCAGGATCGTAAAGGGCGTTTCATTTTCTACATATCCGTTTTCTATTTGTAAAATAGGCATTGCCGTTTCACCCGGTATATCCACGCTTATGAAAGAGCTGCCCCATCCGGGTCGAAACGGGATAATTAACCCGATTACAATAATCAGCCATACATAGTAACGGCTTTTTTCAGAATATCGCTTTGCTAAAAGTGGAGTAAGCGCCATGTATAAAAGCGCAAGCGCCGACATGGTAATAGAGGTGGTAAATAAAGTAATAATAAAACCCTGCATATTATCCCCTCCGTTCTTTCGCCCATTTAAGAAGCTCGTCAATATCTTTGTCGGTTAATGCTTCATCATCATACAAAGTAGTAGCGAGATTTAGGAAAGAGTTGTCGTGAAACTGTTTCATGAAATTTTCTGTTTCAAATTTCAAATAATCTTCCCTGTTTATTAATGGGAAGTAAGTACGTTCCTTGCCATTTTTTTCTGAACGTAAAAATCCTCGCTCAGTCAACCGAAGCATAAGAGAAACAAGAGTTTGAATTTTCCAATCCCTTTCGCTTCCCAACTGCTTCATAATTTCGGTTGTGGTGATGGGCGGCTTGTTCGCCCAAACGATCTTCATAATGTCAAACTCCGCGTCCGGAAGTTTTTTCATCTTCTCCATAGCGAACACCCCTTTATAATACAATCGCCTTAAATATATATTACACTTGCCTTAAATGAATGTCAATAGGGGTTTTAAAAAATATACTACTCCATACACACTTTCTATATGCCGCAGCGGTATTGTCGTCTGATTCTGTTCCCGTTGTTGAATATGCCTTGATAGCTTGTTGAAAACTGCTACTTCGCCTCATTCACAGCGCTACACATTTGCTGGCCACACGATACATTTTTAGTTTAGCGTAAACAAGCGGATATATCAAAAGACGGCTGCCCCCACCTGCTCTGCCCGTATATCATCTTAGCCGCTACAGCGGTTTGTTTACCAAGCTGCTATGGAGTGTGGAATTCAAGCCCAGGGGATATCCAAAATGCTGTGCCAATCGGCAAGTTCATGTCTCCACAATGTTAAGCTTAGTGTCGCCCTGATGTAAAAGTCTTAATTTGCTGTGAGTTTAAACGCGGCAGGCTTGTCGGGCATTGTTATAGGGAGCTAACACCCCCAATTATGGGAATGATTTAGGTGGGGACGATATACGTAAGCGCAAACGGAGAGTTGCCTGAAAAAGGCAATTCTCCGTTTGCGCTTACGCGATTTTGATGGAACGCCCCATCCCTGTGTGTAGGCCATTGCATCGTACGGTGAGGTCGGTTTCTTCGTGTATGGACTAGTAATGCTCTCTACCGCAGCACCCGGCCACTGCCGTCGCCGCCCATCAGCTTCTCCACGTCGGACACACCCACGCGGTTGAAGTCTCCGCCGATCGAGTGCTTAAGGCAGCTTGCCGCCACGGCAAACTCGAGCGCCTTGGAGTGGTCATCGTAATGCGTTAACCCATAGATAAGTCCGGCTGAGAACGAATCTCCGCCGCCCACGCGGTCGATGATATCGCTTATCATGTAGTGTTTGCTCTCAATGAATGTGCTGCGGTCATTAAGACAGGCCGCCCAACCGTTGGAGTCGGCGCTCTTGCTTTCCCTTAGGGTGATGGCAATCAGTTTCATATTTGGGTAGCGCGCCAGCACCTCGTCGGACAGTACCTTGTACATCTCACGCGCCAGCTCGCCCTGCTCCACTGCCACGCCGTTTGTAATGCCCAAACATTTCTGCACATCCTCTTCGTTGGCGATAGCCACGTCCACATACTTGGCAAGTTCGCTCATCACTTCCGTTGCGCTCTTGCCGTATTTCCAAAGGTTTTTCCGGTAGTTAAGGTCGCAGGAAACGGTTGCCCCGGCCTTTTTCGCCTCCTTGACAGATTGCAGCGACAGCTCCATCGCCGTTTCGCTGATGGCCGGCGTGATGCCGGTGATGTGAAACCAGCCGATTCCTGACAGCGCCGCCGACCAATCAATGTCGCCGGGTTTTGCCCGAGCCATTGAGGAGTCAGCCCGGTCGTAAATCACCTTACTGGGCAACTGGTTGGCGCCGCCCTCCAAAAAGTAGATACCCATCCGCCCGGGATGGCGAAGAATCAGCCGGGTGTCCACGCCGAAACGGCGCAGCTCACCAACGCAGTGATCGGCCAGCGCGTTTTCCGGCAGGACGGACAGGAACGCCGCATCACACCCAAAGTTGGAAAGGGAAACGGCCACATTCGCCTCTCCGCCGCCAAAGGTGGCCTCGAGAGCCGGCGACTGGAAGAAACGCTCCACACCGGGAGGTTTGAGGCGCATCATAATTTCACCGAAGCTTAGGTATTTCATCGCAAACCCCTCCTATTTCTGCAAAAGATGTACGGCAAAGCCGCCAAAAGACTGTTTAAGGTAGATGGCAAGCAAGGAACCGTCGGCTTTATATTTGACCGTTTCCGGGTCAACTGCAAAGCCCCGCTTTTCCAACGCCGCAATAGCTCGTTCAATGTTGGCCGTTTTCATTGCAATGTGTCCGTGCGCACCCAGATACTTACCCTTAAGCACTTCCAGGCCGGGGGAGGCGAAGTTGGAGGCGCTGCCCTCCATGATGCCGGTGCCGAACGCTTTGTCGAACTGTTGGCATAGCGCCATCGAGGCTTCCGGCGATTCACAGTTGATGCCCACATGGGCAAGTTCAAAGCCGAGAGCGGTCTGCACAGCGGAAGCGGAAAGTGTGGTGATTTTGCCGAAGTTGCCGGCTGCGATATCCGCTTGTGCGCACATCCAGCTACCGCCCACCGCGTGAATGAAAGGGGCGGAAACGAACTCGTGAAGATTTTTGTCAGATATACCGCCGGTGGGGATGAACTTCGCGTCGCCGAAAGGGCCGGCCAGAGACTTCATCGCGGCAAGCCCGCCGTATACGTTGGCCGGGAAGAACTTCAGCACCTTGATTCCCAGCGAGAGCGCCTCGGTGATTTCGGTGGGCGTCACGCAACCGGGGGTTACGGCAACTCCATTTTCGATGCACCACTCCACCAGTTCGCGGTTGAATCCGGGCGATACTATGAACCGGGCACCTGTCTCCACCGACTGTTTGCACTGTTCGAGAGTGAGTACGGTGCCCGCACCCACACACATTTCCGGGCAATTTTGCGACACTTGACGGATGGAATCCAGCCCCGCCGCTGTGCGCAGGGTGATTTCCATCACGTCAATGCCGCCTGCAAGCAATGCCTTGGCCGTCGGCACCGCATCCTCTACACGGTCGATGACGACTACGGGCACGATTCCGCAAGCGCCCAGTCTATTTATGACTTCCATCTTTCCGCCTCACTTTATTCAGTATATTTTACCTTGACTACAATCTTCTTGACGGGGGTGGATACTTCAGCGCAGCGGCGTGGCATGTGCGCCGCATTGGGTGTGACAAGTATGCTGTCGCCGGGGTTGAGTACGAACACATTGCATTGCTCCGGGTTTTCGTAAAAGGTGATGTCGTTTTCCCCATCATAAGGCTTGCGAACATCCAAGCCATTGCGGGGCGTGCAGGCGAACTCTTCTCTGCCGCTGACCAGATAGTGAATATCGATGTATACATCGTGCGTTTCGAAGAGCAAAGTATCCGCGGGTGCGGTCAGATACTCCTGCACTTGAGCAAAGATGTTCTTGCCGTCCACCTCAATAACTTCTCCGCCTTTTGCGGCGGTAAAATCGGTATTTGCGAGAAAGTCGAGCGCGATGTTTACCGACGCCTGCGACAATTCAGCTCTTTCCGCCAAAGACATTTGCCAAATCACATCGGTTCCCTCCCTTCCTTGGGCGTTGTGGATGTACCCGGCGTTTTATCGGCAAAAGTCATCATCTCCAAATACAGCCGGGTGGCGTTGTCCGCCGAGTACCCGTACACCAGAAACGCGTCCATCACATATGGGGAGTAGGGGAGGTCGTTCAGCCGCTTGCAAAAGGCCATCGCCGCAATCTCACTGAGTACCACGATTTTGGAGCGGTTGCGCAGCGGCCCGATGCCCCACAACTCGATTTTGTAAGTCTTTGTCCAGATTTCCTTCGCCCGTATATCCTCCATGTAGTGGAATAACTCGTGGGCGAGCAGAACATCCGGGATGTGGATGGCACCCAGCGCTTCCCTTACGCCCGGCTCGGACAGCAGCTCGTGAGCCTTGTCAATTGCGTCCATAAAGATGTTGATGTCGCCGGGCGGGCAAAACTCAGCAAAAAGCACCCTGCCACCGTCCTGGGGTTGTCGGGGGTAGTCAACATTCAGTCCCAGCGCTTTTGCGATGGTAAGCGGGCCGCTCGCGCCGTACTGTGAAATACACTCTTCGGCGATTTGCCTGCCGCAGTCTATTGCCTGTTGCATTAACTTGTGTCGTTCGGCCTTGTTAAACCTGCCGTTGAGCGGCTCTCTGGAAAACGCATACTCCGTCCACTCACCGTCATCCAACCCGCAGAGTGCGCGCACCATCTCGCCCACCGGTCGGATATTGACCGGTTCGCGGTGAGGGAGATATGCCGACTGCTTGCCGAATAACCGCGCGGAAAGCTGGTTCGCGTAGCCTTCGCCGGCCTTTCTGTCCTCAATCACGGATGGCACCTACAAACAGCAGCTCTTCCTGCGGGTCGCGCTCCATGATGTCCAGATCCATCAGCAACAGTATCTGCTCCATATCCACCGCCGAGTAGTCTTTCAAGCGCGGTCCGATGCAGACGAAGTAGTCCGGCCGCAGCACGGTGTCCGACTTGAAGTAGGCCAGTTCTTCCCACATGTGCGTGACGGTTTCGCGGTACTGCCCGGCCTTGACGCGGAACACCCCGGCGTTCGAGCACTGCGCCTTGATGAACCCTTTGGTATCGATGACGCGAACCGGAGACTTTTCCCCGTTGGTTGCGCCGAAGACGTAATAGTGGTCGGTTTTTTGCAGCAGTTTGATATCCGTTACCTTGGGGCCGAAGTCGTGGGTGGCCAGCCCCAGCGCTTCGGATTCATCACAGGCTTTGAGCAAGTCGGTGGTTTTCACTTCGGTAGAGCCAAGCGCGATGGCTGTGATCTTGCTGGTTTGCGGGTCGATTTCGATGTGTACATCCACAGAGTCGGGGGTTGCTCCAGATTGGATCGCAGCATCCGCCGCCTCTTTTTTCAGCTGCTTGATGTCCTCGGACGAGGGGTTGGGGATGACGCGCTCCACCACATCGCGCACCATCGAAAGCGCCACGCCGATCGAGGAAATAACCTCGGCGTGCATGGGTATGCTGTACTGCACACCCATCTTTTCGGCACAGTAGGGCACCAGTGCCGCCGCGCCGCCGCCACAGCCAACAAACTTCATCGCATCGCGGTCAAGCTGGTATTTTTCGGCCAGTGCGTTAATGGTGGTGCTGATTTTTTCGTAGTCTTTGTCCAGAATCTGGATAGCCAACGCCTCGACAGTGATGCCCAGTTTGTCGGCCACGGGCTGCATTGCCTTGCGGGCGGAAGCTGCGTTGCCGTAGGCGAAATACTGCTCATCAATCAGCCCCAACACGTTGGCTGCACAGGTGTTGGTGAAGCAGATTTTCTTGCCGTTTTTAAGCCGGATGGCCACGTAGTCGGCGGGGTCGTTGGGCTTGGGTGACACCATTTCGATCTCCAGGCTCTCCAACTCATCTTCGGGGGTGAAACAGGCGTATTCGCAGCCCGCGATATGTGCCGAACGAGGGCCGACATCTTCGACGGCCTTGGCGTTGATGCGCACCATCGAGCCGCCGGCGCAACCCAAGATGCGCACGTCCAGCGAGTTGATGAACGTGTCATGCCCACCGATTTTAGCATAGTCAACGCCCGGACGCCCGTTCTTAATGACGCCGATGTTGGTCGTTGTGCCGCCCACTTCAAAGTAGATTGCGTTAGAGGCACGCAGGTACATCAGCGAACCCATCACCGAAGCGGCCGGGCCGGAGAGTGCGGTCAAAATCGGGCGCTTGCGCATCTCGCTGATTTCCATAACGCCGCCGTCCCCGCGCATAATCATCAGCGGCACGCTCACTCCGGCTGCCCGCACGGAGGATTCCGTTGCGTTGGCCGTAGCAATCATCTTTGGCAGGATAGACGCATTTATGGCAGCGGTGCGGGTTCTTCTGGTCAGCCCGTACAGCTTGGTAATGTCGGAAGCCATCGACACCGGCAGTCCCTGATTTTCGGCAATGTCGAAGATATGGTGCTCGCCGCCCATGTCGTCAACGCCGAACGCCATCGAAGCCACAATCACCTGTGTGCCCTTGGAAACCAGATTCTTGATGGCGGCGCTCACGCTTTCCTCGCCCAGCTTCTTTTTCTTGATGAATTCGTTGTGTACCGTGATTTTTCGTCCGACCTTTTCGTCCATCATTATGTCTTTGATGTTGAGCTGGGGTTTTGCCAGCATTCCCTCCAGCCCGCCGCCGGCCACCCCAATTACACCGACCTGCGCCACATCACCCTCGATGAACGCGTTGGTGGCCTGTGTGGTGGAATGCGCGACGAAAATGACTTCGTCCGGCGAAATGCCGCCGTCCTTCAGACAGTTTTGGAACGACAAGACAACTCCGGCCGCCACACCGTCCTTGTGGTCGTGGGTCGTTTTGACCTGATTTTTGATTAGAATTTCGTGGCTCGCATTGTCGATCGCCACACACTTGGTGTAGGTGCCGCCGACATCAATCCCCATGCGTACCTGGCGTGTACCGCTCATACTATTTCACTCCATCGTCATCTTTTTTGGAAAAGCCAACCCGCACGGTTAAGAACGGGTTGGCTCTCAATAAGTACGTCACAACTGTCGGTTCTTATCCTAGAGGAACCATTCCGGGCCAAGGCCGGTGACGGTGAACGCGGCCAGGATGAACAGCAGAATGCCGGCCACGTACAGGAACGGGATGCTGTATTTGAGGAAGTCTTTGGATTCAACTTTGGTGTAGGCAAGACCCCATGCGTTCCAGGACTGGGTGATGCAGGAACCGATGTTTGCGATGATTGTGGGAATCGAGAACGCGACCAATAGGAACGGCACCGAGAAATCGCCCACGTTTAGCAGCACGCCCAGAGTTGCGGCGCCGCAGCCGAACAGCGTCATCGGTCCGCGGAACAGACCCATGCCCATCACAATCGCGAACAGGATAAGAACGGTGGTTTCACTGGTGGGCATGATCGGCCCGATTACTGCGCTAAAGTACGGCGAAGCGAAGTTGGCAGCCGTGTTGAACATCGGCAGAACCAACAGGAAGCCGATCAACGGGGCAGTGTCGACCACGCCGTCGAAGTACATTTTGTTGACCAGTTGGCAACTATTTTTAAATCCGCCGCCCATCTTGCCGCAGAGGAACAGGCCGGCAAAACCTGCGGTGATGAAGCCCGCTATGACGGGGAAGCCCAGCCAAATATGCAGGATGACCGGCACAACGGGCAGGATGAGGGTGTAGAACGGCGCGTTCTGCTGCACCTGCGCACCGCCGGTCTGCGCCGCCCATGCGTGGCTCTTTCTGCTGAACTTGAGGTAGATGCCGGACATCACGGTGACGGTGATGACTGTAATGGCGATGGCGTACAGGCTGAAGTTGGAGGTGAGGAACTGTGTGAAGCCCTCCAGCTCACCAATACCGGGGAAGAACCCGCGAATCTGCCCTTGCAAAACTGGGTTAATGAACATACCGGCGCTAACCGAGCCAACAAAGGTGAACAATGCCAGCGCCTTGGGGATGCCAAGAGACATCAGAATCGGCAGTACAATAACACCGATGGAGATAACGGGGCCTGCGCCCATCATTGTGGTGAAAATTCCGGCAACGACAATGTTCAGCAGCGCGATGGTAATCATCGGCTTGTCGCCGCCCAGCTCAACGGTCTTGCGGATGATGGTGGAGGCGATGCCGGTTTCCATCATAACCCGGCCAAACCATGCGCCCCACAGAACGTTCACCAGAATCGGCCCCCACCCCTCGGATGAGGCCTGGAAAATCCGGACGATGTTGTTCATCAACGTAACGTCCGTACCTGCGCCGAACTGCAAAATCGGGTTGGCGTCAATAAACGCCTGGGACACAAACAGTGTGCCGACCAAAGGCAGGATGCCCCAAAGGACAGACATAATCAAGAAGCCGATCATAAGGTTGTGGCCTTTCACACAATACCACGCCAGACCGAAGAATGTCAAAATCAAAAAGATGCCGATTACATATTCCACGAACTTTTCCCTCTTTTCTTAAAGTTATCGTACTGCCGCAGATCCCCTCTTCAATCAAATTTCCCGCACACACACCCCTTTTTATTCGTATTTATAGTCGTTTCACTTGAAAAGGCGCCCAGACATTGCGAGGATTTTTTTCGATGGGCAAGGCCGACGACGCAGATGGGCTGACGCCCTTCAAGGAGAAGAACGCGGCACAGCGTAAAAAAGACCGCAAGGGCGAGTGAGTTTTCAAGTGGAACGACTATATATGCCAGCTTTATAGAGCAAGGACCGTCTGCCAGACAGCCTCTTCCACACGGATTCCCCGCTGTTTACTCTCGTGATAGGCGGCCAGCGCCCGCTCGCCTGGGTAAAGCACTTCTAATCCCGGCTCGACCGGGTTGGAGGATTTGATGTCGGCGATAATCCGGCGCACGGTTTCGTCGTTGGCCGCCTTGTCCGTCACCTGAATGGCAATAAATACTTGACTGAGGTTGTACTCGTCGGTGGGGGTCGCGCCCTGCTTGCCGATCTCGCAAACGCTCATCCCGCCGGATAGGGATGCGGCCATCATATCCAGCAATATGGCGAACCCGGAGCCTTTCCAGAACCCGATCGGCAGCACCCGCCATGTTTTTTTGATTTCGGCGGGATTCCGGGTAACGTTGCCTTGCTCATCGTAGCCGCCCGGTACGGGCAGCTCGCGCCCACTCAGAGCGGCGGAATCAATCGCCCCATATGAAAACTGCGCCATTGCGCCGTCAATCATCACATAATCATCTTGGTAGGGGACGCACATCACCAACGGGTTGTTGCCAATGTGGCGGTCTTTCGCCCCCCAAGCGGGCATGTTGGGCATGGTGTTCGTCCAGCAGATGCCTATGCACCCGGCTTTTGCCGCCCGTGCGCCGAACGCACCCGCCCGCTGCCAGTGGTTGGTATGCCGCAATGCCACACAACCTATACCCAGTTCCTTGGCCAGTTCCACCGCGCGATCCATGCAGAACGCCGCATTGGTGTTGCCCATCCCCAGGTTGCCGTCCCACTGTTCCATCGCACCCAGCGAACCCACGCGCACCGGCTTGGCGTCGGGTTTGACGCTTCCGTTTTTCAACATTTCTATGAGCCGGGGAAACCGGTTTATGCCATGGGACGCAACACCGTACTGCGTGTTTTCCACAAGGTTTTGTGCGCAGCCGACTGCAACGTCTCCGGTTACCCCATATTTCTCCAGCTTCTCCATCACGACTCCGTACATTTCATCGTATGAGACGCGCACTGCTCATCCCTCCCGTGATTGTTTTTCAATTGCCTCCCAAAGTCCGGCGATATATGTCGCGCCCAGCGCGCGATCATACAACCCATAACCCGGCCGCCCGGTTTCGCCCCAAATCATCCTGCCGTGGTCGGGCCGTATGTAGCCGTCAAACCCCGCCTCATGCAGGGCTTTGAAGATTCGATACATGTCCAGACTGCCGCAAGCGGAGGGGTGAGGTGCTTCCTCGAAAGAGCGCTCACCTACCCAAGTAACGTTGCGCGCATGGACGAAGTGAATTCGCGGGCCATACTTTTTGACGATGGCCGGGATGTTGTTCGCAGGGTCGACACCTAAGGAACCCAGGCAGAGGGCGATGCCGTTGGCAGGCGACGGGCTGATTTCCCGCATTCGCGCATAACTTTGTGCGCCGGTGATGATTCTGGGCAACCCGAAAATATCCCAAGGCGGGTCGTCGGGGTGGATAGCAAGCACAATGCCGGCCTCCTCGCAGGTCGGGATGACATTGCGGATGAAGTAGGCGAAGTTTTCCCACAGGGCTTCCTTGTCCATCCCCTTGTACGCGTCCAGCAGGGCGCGCAGCTCTTCGGCGGTGTAGCTTTCATCCCAACCCGGCAGGGACAAATCACCTTTGGCGGGATCAAGCGACAACAGCGTTTCATTGTCGAACGCAAGGGTGGTGCTGCCGTCCTGCAATTCCTTGTATAGCTCGCTGCGCAGCCAATCGAACACAGGCATGAAGTTGTAGCAGACGACCTTTACACCTACCCTGCCCAGTCTCAGGATGTTTTCCCGATAATTTTCGATTAAGCGCTCCCGCGTTGGTTTGCCCAGTTTGATGTCCTCGTGCACAGGGACGCTTTCTACCACTTCAAAGGCAAGTCCGCTTGCCGCCGCTTCCCTTTGAATCGCGGTGATTTCTTCTTCCGGCCAAACCTCGCCCGCCGGGACGGAGTACACGGCCGAAACGATTCCGCTCATGGTGGGAATCTGGCGGATGTTTTGCAGCGTAGCGGGGTCGTCTTTCCCGAACCAGCGAAAGGTTAGCTTCATATTTTGCGCATCCTTTCTGTCTGCGTAATTTCTTCGATGGTCCTTCTTTCGAAATTTCCGAAAGCGCTTTCGGAAATTTCGATTTCATATTACCAAGCCGTTCCTGCGTTGTCAATATAATTCACATACAAAAGACGGGTAAAACAGTAAGATTGTGTGAACGTACAATCGGAGTTCACTTTTGTTGGTGATAGTGACAGCGTGCGGCGGCTTTGTTGACAAGGCCGGTAATTTAACCTATACTTTTACAGACGTCTTTGTTGCGGAAAGGGGTGGTGGGAAATGACCATTTACGACATAGCTAAAAAAGCGGGCGTTTCCATCACCACGGTTTCCCGCGTACTCAATGGCAAGGAGGACGTGTCGAAGAAGACGCGGCAAAAGGTCGAGACGGTCATGTTGGAAAACAACTACATGCCTAGTTTTATTGCGCGCAGCCTGGTGGCGGATGTGACCAAGACCATCGGCGTTGTAGTGATGGATGTGCGCATCCCGCACTACGCCAACACCGCGTATGTCGCCGAACAGGAGTTGAGCGGTGCGGGGTATCACGTCATTCTCTGTAACACCGGCAACAATGCTGAGAATGTGCGCAACTATGTGCAGGATTTGGTGGTCAAGCGGGTGGACGGAATCATGTTTGTCAGCTCGACCTTTAACATGATGCAGGAGAGGCCGGAAATTCTGGCGTTGCTGGCCGAAACCCCGGTGGTTATCGCGAACGGCGAGTTGCCTATTCCCAGCGCCTGCTCGGTGCTGGTGGATGACGCCCGCGGCACCGAGCTCGCTGTACAACATCTATTTGAGGGTGGCCACCGCGATATCGTCCACGTCAAAAGCGTTGACAAGGAGAGCGCGCGTATAAAGCAGTTCGGATACCGATCGGCTATGGAGCAGCGGGGCATTGAGGGGCGCGCCTATCTACTTGATACCGATTACGGCATCAAGGGCGGCAGGGATGTCGTGGGACGGCTGCTGGAAGATGGGCGGGTGTTTTCCGCCATCATTTGCGATGAGGATTTGACGGCTATCGGCGTACTAAAGCAGCTTGCCGATACCGGAATACAGGTGCCCGGCGATGTTGCCGTTGTAGGCTACAACAACTCCGAATACGCGGAAATAGCAAGCCCCACGCTCACCTCGGTAGATGGCAAGGGCAACGATTGCAGCAAACTTTCGGCACAGTTGCTTTGTGGGTTGATTGAGAAGCGAAACCACTTCCCGCCGCTGTATATCCAACCGGAGTTGGTCGTGCGGGAAAGCAGCCGGACAAAATCATAAGAAGCGGCAGGCCCACAACGATGATGGGTAAGCCGCTTCTTTTTACGGTTGACATCATCGAAATTGGGCCACGGGGGAAAACTATCGTCTGCTTCGCTCATATGTTCAAAAGGTCGGGTTTTCCGAGATCGCCTCTCCGACCCCTGCGAGTGTTAGGGGCATGCTTGGGGTAGTTGTCCCCTATTGTAAAATCATTGTCATTACGCGGAACAATGCTCTACGAAGATGCGGCGAACCACGTTTAGAGATTTTTCGATCCTTGGAAACAAACTTTCCGGATTAATATGATGGAGAGTCCGGCCCTGCAAACGCTGTCAAGGCACACTTGCTATAGAAGCGTGTAACGTTGCCAATTTCAGCGATGAGTTGCGGCGCGAGAATCCCGCCGACACCGGCCATCGCTTGGCTTGACTCCAAACGACAGCTAGGCTGATAGGGCACAACCTTACTCTTGCGCCCCATTCAGAGCATCACTTTATCTCTCAAAAAACCAGCCCTCTGTGGCTGGTTTTTCATTTAGGATGACTGGCTGTTTTTGGGTTGACAAAAACAGCCGACCTTTCCGGGCTGCCGGTGGAAACAATCGAATATGCGCTGCCGGACTTCGAGCAAAGCTTTCCAATGCATTAGGGTCAAGTTGTCAAGGAGAAGTTTTGCGTGTCGCATAGTGGTTGGTCAACAACTCTAACCTTTTATCTTCGCTCAACTCTCAAATCATCAACGAACAAGACTTGCCCAGTTCCACCAATGTTTGCAATATCCATAATCCATTCCATACCAATGATTTCTCCCTGCAATCCTCCAAACTGTTCTGTCGGAATGCGCACCATGTGCAATACAGGTTCACTTCGACCAATTAACGACAAATATATCGGTGTATATACAGGCGCATCAACAGGATTAACCACACCACCAAAGTCGTTGATGTGCATGGTTGATGTGTTTCCTTCGCTATCGGTTAGTTTGATTTGAAATGATATATTGGGGTCATCAGCGCTTTCATTGCCGGAGCTTAATGACATGAACAAACTATCGCCTACAAAGACCGTACCCTGTGCAAATTCTGTTCTAAACACAGGCTTGTGCACATCAAAATCTTGCAGATGCTCCGTGCTGCCCCATTGCAGTCTTAACACACGATTACTGCTATCACGCTTGGTTGGAAGTTCCGTAATTGTCCATCCGTCAAAGCCGTGAGAGGAATATGTTACTAATCCCGATGTAGATACCCCAAGATTGAATCCATAATCGAAGCTATCCAGTAAAACCATATTGCTGTCTGCAAAATCAGTAATATACCATGTAGGCGGCAGCCACTCTGCGCCATTGGCAAAATACCTAAACAGCGAGGTGTATTCCTGCCTACCATGTAGTGTTGCTTCTAAAAACGCGCTGACAAAAACTTTCGTTGCCACTTGCTGTTCTTCCACAGATATAAGCAATCTTCGGTTGGTTGTCATGTTCCAAAGCCCCATTAAATCATTTCTGCCCCAAATAGAGTTAAATTGCCCATGATTTGCGTGCTGTATCCAAACTTTTGCTTTAATACCTCGGTCTGATACATCAACACGGTGGTACATATCTTCACCTTCAAAACTGGCAAAATCCATATCATGACCACCGTGTATTACTAAATAATTTATACCCGACAAAGATAATTCAGCCCCGGAAGGGTCATACATACGATGCGTCGGAGCAAGAGCAATTACTGTATTGATGCTAAACGGATAATCAAAAACCACTTGCCCATTTCCGGGATAATGCCCTAAATCAGCAAATGACGCCGCTAGTGCTACTGCTTCGCCGCCGCGTGAGTGTCCAATAAGTGCGATTCGTTCAAAGTCAACTTTGCTATAAAAGTCATGAGATGGGTCGTTGTTCCAGTTATACCACTGCATTAGGTGCTCTAACAAGACAAAGGCACGAGCACCCACTTCATCTTGCAGAGCGTCGAGCATTAACGCATCATACACAGGCGAAATATTTAGAAATGTTTGGTCTGCCGACACTGCTATTATGCCACGGCTTGCCAAAAGTTCGCCTAAATAATCATAACCTTCATAGGAGCGCACCCCTGCATCATGATTTCCATGGACAATCAATGCAATCGGAAACACCCCATCACCCTCCGGCATCCATACCCGTGCATTTAACGGAAGCGTATCAGAACCAAAACCTAATTGCCTTCTGCGAATGTTTCCCCAACTATCCAAAAATACTGATGCGTCAGCACTTGATGAAACAATGGTGTTTTGTCCTGGAAAAGGTTCGTTTCTTTGCTCTATCGAGGCGTAGTAATGTATTGTAAAGCTGTAGTCACCTAAAGCAGATGGATTACTCAAAGGCACGATGTCCGGGGCGTGGATATTCTCGGCATAAGGAAGTGCTAAACTTGCCTCGTTGGGTCGTGAGAGCGATGGTCCCGGCCAGAGTATAATTATAGATAATGCAATAGCAACCAAGCCCGATATGCTTAGTAGTCCGTAGCGAAGTATCTTTTGGGGGATGCTTAATGCCTTGTATTGTTTTGTTATGCACATGATGGTCAAGTATACGGTCAAAGTGATGAAAATCAATAATGGGAAAACATATATTAGTAGTCCAAACAAAAGTATACTTAATAAGGTTGATGCGATTATTACAAAAAAAGTTTGCCACCGCAGACGTTTGAAAGCCGCTAATAACATTGTCAAAACGATAGCCAAAGCAAGCACGGTAAAAAGAAAACCTACACCTGTAATCAGCGTTGGCAAAAATCCATAAGGGCGAAAAAGTATAAAGAAGTTTACGATGCCAAACCCTAGCGCCACGGTCAAACAAGATAACAATGCCCATCTCATAGCAGGGGTAAGGTTCTTCAGCATGAAAGTCCTTATGCCATTCGTCTTTTTATCAGTGTTTTCCATTTTATTTGTTGCCTCCTATATAATGATGTTTTTGCTTCAAATAAAAAAATCGACAACCGTGATGCTCTTCACAAGTTATCGGCTCTGCGTCTTTGTGTCCGGCTCTTTAATAACGGCTATATTTAATTTTCGTACTGCTATTATGGTTTCTTGTTTGCATTTTGGGCAATAGAGAGGGAAGTTTTCTAATACAGTATCTTCTCGTATTCTGTTGCGTGTTTTGCTGTTGCAAGTAGGACAGTTTATCCATCTATCACCATCCACCTTACATCCCCATTTAACCAAATAATCTGAAATAAAATCTGTAAAAAGTTCTACTGCCTTTTTGCGCACTTGATCATTACTTGAAATATCTGAGCGTAAGGACATTTGCACAGTTGCAACCAAGTGAGCAAGAACCTCGATATTAAACATATTTGCCTCATGTCCAAAGTGTGTAAGCACCATTGTGTAAATATTCTCTCCGGCAGTCCTATTTTCTTGTAATTTTTCCGGAGGTAATTTGCGAGTGATGTATTCGTAATCTGCATCCGAAACGTAAAATAGCACGGTACTCATGCTCAAATAAGCTTCAAATATTTTTTTTGCTGTTGCACGTCTGTCTGTCATTTTTTCAGAAAGAATCTGTGCTAGTTTATCATACATAGCCTGCTCGTCTTTCCTAAAGGTTTCCCACAAAAAATCTTCGCGGGTTTTATAAAACGAATAGAAAGAGCCTTTGGCAATGTTTGCTCCCATAGCAATATCATCAACGGTTATCTGCCGAATGCTTTTTCGTTTCAAAAGCTCAAGCACTGTGTTGTGCATGGCTGTTTTAATTGTTTCCCTCTCATGAGGGGTAAATGTTTTAGGCATTGATGCACCTCTCTTAATCTAAATGACCAATAATTATAATATAGTCATTAAGACATTATAGCAGATAAATAAGGGCAAATCAAGAGGAATTTTTGCATATTTGCCGATAGGGTATTCTGCCTTTTGTTAGAGCCTGTTGACATTAACTGATATAATAGCGATATAAAACTAAGCGAAGAGCATTACAGAGAAATAGCAGAGATATTCCCAATACAGCGCAGGAAATCGGAAATGAGCAACCTGGAAGTTCTTAACGCCGTTCTATACGTTCTTGAAAACGGGTGCAAGTGGAGAAGCTTACCCAGAGAATACGGCAATTGGAACACCATTTATGTTCGGTTGA
>Ga0123352_10002415_pt1 | contig 25972 bp, 19 predicted proteins | sample TergutLab28metaG_FD_89700 | JGI IMG/M metagenome (GOLD analysis project Ga0123352, IMG submission 89700) | Labiotermes labralis P1 segment gut microbial communities from Petit-Saut dam, French Guiana - Lab288 P1 | ecosystem: Host-associated > Arthropoda: Insects > Digestive system > Gut ...
CTGTCCATGCTCCTGTAGCAAACTCATGCACGGTATCGTAAATCTCCTGTGCTTCCGCCGACTGATTCCAGTCAATCGGATGATTTGGATACGCTGTCACTGACGTACCGACTCCGTCAAGCTCGAAGGTCACCGTGCGGGCGCTGGCGGGGTCTAGCACTGTGACACTCACATCAAAGAACTGGGGCGGTTCAACAGGCCGATGACTGGTACTCGTATTGAATACTCTGACTGTTGCTATATGTGTTCCAACTGCAAGACCTTCTCTTGGCATCACCGTCACATTCGCACTCTGGTTTGGATGTAGCATTGGCGCTGAGGAAGTGCTCAATACAAAGCTGTCTGCATGCGAGCCGGTCAGACCAAAAAAAGTAAATGACAGAATCTCATCGCCTATATTCCTCAAATTCAAAGACAGCGCCGCTGGCGATTGTTCGCCTATATACATTGTGCCAAAATCATGGTCTCCGTTTGGAGTGAGTTCTATACGTATGGGTTCAGCTCCCAAGTAGGCACCAAATGGCATTGTGATCGTGCGCCCCTGTGTTGCATTTGTGAAAATGATGTTCCCCTCATACAGCCCTCTTGGTACATGATCCGCAAACCGCATTTGGTATGTAAAGGTGTGTGTGTCGCCGCTTGAGTCAAAGTCAAGCAGGTGTAAACTAACTCCGCTATGGTCATGGAGATGGTCATTGTAACGCACTTCCGGCACCCATGTGCCGCTGCCCGGATTGTGAATGGTGACTGTCAGCGGGATGCTTTTGCCCTCTCTCACGGCTCCAAAACTCAAAGAAGAAAAATTCTCTTTACGGAATGTCCCTCTAATCGTGTGGTCACCCCATTGGATATAGTTTTGCACAGTGGCAAATGAACTGCTGCTGGTTAACGCGTAATATGGCTGTATAAAACCAGCTCCGATATTGAAGACTGAATTATCTTCTTGCGCAGAAAGTTGTCTCGCTGTATTCATCATCCTCGCGCCGATCTCATGGGGCGGCGCGTCCGGAAACGCCTCCACCATAAGAGCCGCAATTCCGGCGACCACAGGAGACGAAAGAGATGTACCGCCGAGCCGAATGTATCCACTACCAGAATGATCTAGGGTCATTACCGAGTTGCCGGGTGCCAGTATATCCGGACCTATGTGAAACATTCCATGGTCTGGACCACGACTTGAGAAGTCAGAAATCCCATCTCGATTCTCGAAGCCCGGACGATCGCTCCCTGCCTGACCGGAACCGGCAGTAATAAACAGCCCAGACTGACCTGAGACAGAAAAAGAACCAAGATGACCACCATTGCCAGCCCCAGTAACAAAAACGATACCGTCCAAAACAGCTAAACTTATTGCGTATCTTGCAGAATTGAACAAAGTGCCAATCGTAACACTCATGTTCATAACATCTACATTCACCCGGTGAGCAGCCTCTATACCCGCTGTCCCAGTTGAAAAATTCCAAAGCTCAACCTCCGGTGCCATTGCGATGAGAGGCCCTGCCACTTGCGTCCCATGACCTCTGGCAGGGTCAATTGTACGCTGCTCTCCGCGTAGTCGCCCTGTTGTCGGGTCAAGGAAATCCTGAAACCGTTCGTGCGCATAGTTGATTTGACTATCTATAATAGCAACCCGCACAGGGCGCGTATGTTCACCGCATCCACCGCAAGGATCGCGCCGGTTGCATCGCATTTGTCCGCCTCTCAGTCCCGGCTCTGTGCGTCCAGGGAGCAACAAGTCATTGTGAATATAGTCCATGTTGAACAAGGCTCTAGCTCCGGCCATGAGCGGATCAGGATCGCCGCCCACTGCCATGATCAAGTCAGTGTCATAGACAATGGGGTCAGGTGGTTCGTGCTCTTCCTTCGGCGTGACTACAAATACTTCGGGCAGTAATGCAATTTGTTCCACCATATACACCGGAGCACGCAGGAATACACCATTAAACAGCCAATAATGTTCACTGATCACTTCAACTTGTGAAGCAGTACGTGTTCTTTCGGCTATTTGCTGATCGAAGTCTGCCCAAAACGTTTCATGTGCTTTTTGCGCTTGTTCTTCAAAATCGCTTTCTGAAGAAGAGCGGAGCAAGGGTTGTTCTTCCTCTCGCATCAGCCGCAGGGCAACAGCGGGCGGCGTTGCAAATTGCACCCCTATTTCTACTAACTCATTGGGGTCAGCGTTCCAGCCCAAGGCAAAGCCCTGCAAGCCCATTGGGCTTTGCAGGGTTTGCGTTAATATCTTTATAGAATCTGGGGCATGATCTGAAAAGGCTTCTGTTGGTACTTCGGCAGTCCCATTGCACCCTGCCAAGGGTACAATGACGAAAATAAGCGCCAATAAAAGTGCAATATACTTTTTGGGTTTTGCGTTCATCATTCTCATCCCTCACTGTGCAGAGTCGCAAACGAGTTTTGGCATTAATACATTATACTAAAATTCTAACTCAGATGTCAATGTTTTTTGTCAGCCGAGGAATGTGCTGGCACCTGTAGGGGCAGACCTTGTGTCTGCCCCATCATCCTTGCCGTTCCAGGCAGACACAAGGTCTGCCCCTACAACGATCAATCAATTTAGATAGCTAGGTCACATCCCATGAGTTCGGCAAACCGATGAAGTAAGGTCCCATCCGTATCCCAACAGGCAAGACCGCTTTCCTCTACCCATGTGACAGCAACATCAAACCACTGATCCAGTGGTACATCGCCGAAGAGGTCACCAAAGGCTACATCTGGTGAACCGAGCAATTGATGCAGCATGGACAAGGCCAGTGCACGGCTGGCTACTTCGTCAAGGGAGAGCGCGGTATCCAGCTCCAGCATGAGTCCAATAGCATCTGTAAACCAGTTTTGATGCTGGAACCCAGCCCTGCCAAGGTTTGAGTAGACATACCGCATGGGCTGTGCAGGTGCGCCTAGGCCTGCAAAAAAGCGCAGAGGTTCGTCCCAGGCCTCCAAGTCTCGGTCATGTAGCCATTGGTTCAGCCGCAGGGCATCGAATGAGCTTACAATGCCATTTGCCGGTACTGTTACATTTGCCGCTCTCAAGTTAATTGGATTATTGAAGCGCGGTGGTTCGTCCCAATGTATTAGATCTTGATCATGTAGCCATTGGTTAATCCGGAGGACATCGAGTGAGGTTACTTGATCATCATCATCCGCATCGCCCCAGTGTGAGAAGATCGCTGTGAGAGAAATCACATTGTCACTGCCATAACGCGCAAAGTCTGCTATTGAGAAGGTGAAGTCTGCCGCTCCCAGATCTCGGCCGATTGCACCTACAAGCGGTCTTCTGCGAACGGTACCTACAAGGTGCGGTGCCGTTTCAGCTGGACGGTTTGCCGCGCCATAGTCTAACGCCAGGTCATCGAACCAGCCCCAGAATGCCGCGCCTTGTACAAGGGTGTTTGTCGGAATTTTGTCACCAAGCTAAGATCTATCATTTCAGTTTCCGGCTCCAAGTCCAAAAAATATTTCACCGCCATGTCTGTTTGCGCTTGTGAAACCAGACGAACGTCAGACAGGTCGTACAACTTTTTTAAGGAACATCAGCTTAAGCATCATTTCCAGTTCTTTCGCCGGACGATCGAAATGCCCATTGTAGGGTGACAATGTGGCAGTTGTTTTATGCATACAATTAGAAAAGGCAGGCGCACATTTTCACAAAATGTGCGCCTGCCTTTTCATTGATAAACAAGAAAAACTAGTGTCTTGATTTGTGTGCCTGTAACAAAGATTAGGCAGAGAGACGAACCGTCACGCTGTGTCTAAAGTTGCCGCAGAGCGTGGTTGCGGTGATGACGACAACGCCGCTCGTAGCGCGTGCGGTGACCATGCCAGTATTCGAGTCTACACTTGCCAGTGCCGGACTGCTAGAGGTCCAGCGCACTCCTTGATATGCGTTTGCCGGAAATACGGTCAGTACAGGCGTTACAGTTTGGTTTCTTCTAATGGTTGCGGGAAGAGTGAAGCTGATGCCAAAGGTCGGTGCCGGGGTCACCGTGAAGCTTACATCAAAGGTCTGGGCTGTGATGTTCGCGCCGCCGCTTACCGTCACTGTCGCTGTGTGTGTGCCAACTGGGAGACCAATGTTCGGTACCACTGTGAAGTCTGCATCTGCGCCTGGGGCTATGCTGGGAAGTAAGGTCTCACTCAGTGTGAAGCTGCCTGCGTCTGCGCCGCTCAGGGCGACCGTGAGTTCCCCTGTCGACTGATTGCCCGTATTCGCTACCTGCACACTGTGCACCGTCTGTGCGCCATAGCCCACAAGAGCTGCCGGGAAGAGATGATCGCCCGCCGGGGTCAAGCTGATGCCAAAGGTCGGCGCCGGGGCACCTGCCTGTGAGAATGAAATAGTTCTTTCGGTAAGCAGATTGGGGGCGGAAAATACAACGCGATCAATTCTGCTGGTATCTGTATTGGAAGCGGCGACAAATGTTACGTTTATCTGCGTGCCGTCAGGGGTTCTTGTGACAGCGCTATCAGCTATGGTTAACCAAGCTGGTAGAGGTAATGTTCCGACCAATTGCTCAACAAACCAATCCCTTAAACTAGCAGTCCCCGAAGCATAAAACTCGTTAAGGTTCTGCCCGATAAGGGTGTATGTTGCGGTAAGACTTCCACCGGACTGTGGGAACTCATGGCTACGCTGTGTGGGAGGTACAATTGCAGATATTACGACGGGTGTCAAATCAGTCACAGTTTGCGTAAACTCAACGGTTCTCACACCAGAGGGCAAATTAGGTGCGGTAAATACCGCGCTGTGGTTTCTTCCGATTCCTGTATTATTTGCAAAGGCTGTGAATGTTACGGTTACCTCCGTACCAGCATCGTCTCTTGTGACGGCATCACTTTGAACTATTACCCATATCGGCAATGAGGGGGCTAATGTGCCCACAAACCAGTTCCTCAATTCTATCGTCCCCGATTCAGGAATCAAGTTAAGACCGGTTCCAGCCAGGTTATATGTGGCGGTAAAAGTTCCACCGGCTTGTGGGAAGGTGTGGCTACGCTGGTTGTCGGGAATGATCGCGCCTGTTATGTTTTGCCATGTAACAGAAATAGGAATATTGTCAATTGGGGTGAATGTGTTGCCCCCTATATCGTCTATGAATACTCTTATATTGCCAGACCACGTCTCTCCTGCGGGGATAATGGGGGTACTAAAAGGATTTGCTGTAAAATTCCATGCAGATAGCCGGGTTGTGTTAGCTTGATTCCAAAGTGTCGGCCAATGCTGCCATGCAGTATTAGTGCTTACCGTGGCAACTTTATCGAAAGCGGTGTCATTGTGTAAAACAATCGGCACAGGCACACCAACCGGAGGTTCTGATAAAGCACGAACATTTGCTATTTGCGGACTTATGCCTGTCGGGGTGAAGAATATGCCTTGCATTTCAGTAGCACTGACAGTCACGATCGCCGGGGTAGCCAGCCAGGTGACACCTCCATCTATAGAAACCCTGATAAAGTATACACGGTCGTTCAGCATACTACTAGCATCAAAGTTTAGGGTCGCATTCACGTTGCTGGTGTTCCCATCCGGTGTTTGTATATACAAGGGGTCGCCTGCATTGTCAAGAAACGCAGCTATTCTCATAGTGCCCGGGTTAAAGCTGCTTCCTTCAACCGTTATTGTGCTGCTACCGCCGCCGTAGGGTAAGGTCGCAGGGTTAGCGACTATGCTTGTGAATTCAGCAAGAGGGTCTATTAGGTTAAAACCTGTCCAGCCGGCGGCTATAAAAGCCGCTGTCATGCCGGGCGGGATGTGAACACTGATAGCCGAACGGTTAAGCCCCGCAAATGTTGTGTAATTAATTCGTTGCGGTGCTGTGACCTTATTATTGTAAATTGTTGCAAGACCTGTCGCACCAATGAAGGCGAAGTCGCCTATTTCACTAACAGATGCGGGTATGTGGATAGTATGAAGCGATGTGTTTCCGTGGAAAGCGGAGTCGAGAATTCTTGTCGTGCCCGCCGGGAAGGGATTGCTGCCTGCTAATCCAATTATTGGCGTGTTTGGTAAAGTGTTGCCTGTTGTAGGGCTTCTGCCGATAAATGTCTCCCCCGACAAAAACGCCATCCGCCTTGTGAGTTCTGCTGTACAGACACCGCAAAAGTTGCGGTGTCCCCATGAAGCGCGCATCAAACAGCCGCTTTCTCCCGATACTCGACTAACATGCGTCGGTATAGCCCAGTTGTGAGCAGCAGGGTTTACATCCGTTCCCGGATGGGAAACACCGGACTGAAAACGTGTCGGAACTTCCAGTACATTTCTATGCCCCGCCCAATGCCGCCATTTCACATCTGCATCAGCTGCTTGCGTGGCATTAGCGCGTAATTCGCTACCAAAGGTATGATCTCCGTGTTCATCGAAAAGAGCGCCGAAGGAGTGACCCCATTCGTGCATAAAAGTGCCATGCCAAGCAGTACCCGTTGGCCACACGGTATTGCTCCCGCCTAGGGGGGTGTGAGCATTTCGGATGGATGTTACTGCAACATTTACATGATGGGTGTAATGCCATCCCATCCATGCCCAGCCTGTACCGTCTCCGGCATTTGAAATAACCTGTATCATATCTTGCTGTGCGCGGGGAACAAGAAAGTCTGCCAACTCACGGACGCGAGGTGTCCGAAAGGTTGCAGATGAATTCGTAGTAGTAGTCCCGCCTAGACCACCAAAAACCATCGAATTGAGGTATCCGGTTCCCGGAACCCCAAAGTCTCCATAGGTGTGTATGAAATACACGGTAAATAAATGCTCGAAAAGCCCGAAGGGATGGGTGTTAATCATGGCATGCATTACATTATTTGCGTGGATTAATGCCTCGTTAAAGCGATATTCAGCAAACCCATCGCTAAGGAATATGAGGACAATACTGTCCTCATGTGGAAGCCCGCTGTCCATTATCCGCACCCACGGGAAGGGAATTGACACAGGTTGTATATATGTGCCTTCCATAATGGATATAACATGCTCTATTTCATTCTCGGATACAGGAGCTCTGTAGGTCTTTGTCCCCGCATAGTCAGACTGTACGCGGAGATTCCCGTATATCTGCCTGCCTTCTTGTAAAATCTCGCGGAAAATGTCGGACTCGACATCTTCAAAAAGACGCTCAGAAGCGGCCTCAAGAAACTCGTCTGTTAGACGGTCTCCGACACTTTGCCCTTCCAGTGCACTTATTGTAGTAGATATATCATATCCACCTACTTCCATCGTGGCAAACGCTTGTCCGGGTAGAAGCGTAAGCAACATACAACAAACTAAAAATAGACTCAATCTTTGATTCATTTTCTTTTTCATACTCATTTATCCTTTTTTTAATTATTTTATAAAATATAAATATTTTGACATTCATTTAAGAGACGCGACTAATGTAGATAATTTGAGTAAAACAACTATACTTTACTTTTTTGTGTTTTTAATTTGATTCTATAAATCACCAAATTTTCAGCTCCAGCTATATGCACTTTGTCTATTATGTCATACGAATATAGAGAATGTCAATCATTTTATAATAAGAATTAGCTTCCTATCTTCACACTTCACCAGTATCAAATCACCTGCTTCTAGCGTCTCAGAGAAGTTTAACACATACATGCCATTCCATTTTAACTTTTGCAGTGTACGCTCCAAGCAAATCTCGCTTTGGCGGAATTCCTACAAAAAACCCCCGATGTGATTTCTCCATCGGGGGAATACATGTCTGGCACGCTGGCCTAGCGATACAAAGTCGCTTTAGCTTCTCTGTAATTGTCAGATGTTTCAATGGTATCCGGCGGGAAAAACTCATCCACCGGGAAACTGATTTTGGAGAAGAGCGAGCAAGGGTCATCTTCTCCCGATCCAACACACTCTTTCTCCGGCAGACAGTAATCATATGCCGGCATGAGGAGTTGAGAGTCACGCTCCAGCCGTACAATGGAAAACTGCCCCAATGTGACATATACACGACGGCTATCGCCGCCCATCATGAGCTCACAGCCAAAAGCTGCGCGAATGCAGCAAGGGATCTCAGTGAGTTCACAATCAGAGCGATGATGATCGCAGACATCTACAACCTTCATACCCAAGATAATCGGATCCACCGCTTCAATTATTGTCCTCTAATCGGGAAAAGATCAACCTCAATATCAAGGTTTTTCGGCTCTGAAAATCAAAGATTGTAGCAAACTTTTTAAAGAAATTAGAGAAATTTGTCTTACTGTTTCCTCGGATTATATATCAGCATTTACCAATCTGTCAAGGCTGTTAAGCCTTTTTAAAGGCGGTCTCTAAATTCTAATTCTAGGCGTACTCTTTCAAGCTCTACAAGAAGTTCAATCACTCTTTTAATATCCATGCCGTTATCCGCTTTGGCTTTAATGAAAATCGTATTAATTAGGTCTTCGACAAGCTCCGCACTTTCTAATCCTTTTTGGATTTTACTTTCTATTTCTTTTAGACTAATGAGTACCCCATAATCCAAACAAAAAGATACGATCTCTCGTATCAAATTATCTCGTTCCATTTTTTTCATATAAAATTATTCCCCCTGTTTCTTTTCTACTTTTTCTACCACTAGATTTAAGAAGTCAGCAAATTTATAGACCGCACTGCGTTTCAATCTTCGAAACTCGGTACTGTCCCGGCTATCAAAGCCTAATAAATCAATAATTTCATCTTCATATTTACCGTTCACAAAGTGTTCCATAATATAAAGTTGTTCTAAGTCTGATAGAATACTGGTTGCCCAGTGGAAACCTGCAAGATGTTTTTGAAGTTCCTTTTCGGTTAGCTCCCTCGTTGCAATATTGAATATATCTTTGCCAATGCTCGTATATCCTTCCTTTTTACGTTCCTTATTATATTCATGTTTTGTTACTAAACCTCTTTGAGCGTTTAGTTTTGTCCATTGCCATTTTAGATTTTCTAAATTTTTAAAATAGTCAATTACATTCCTTTTAGTTTCTACAAAGTTGAAATGACTTAGATTCTGATATGATAGTGTCTTAGTTAATTTCATAATTTTTCCTTTCCCCTTCTAAATGAAAAGACGGTAGATGCATTGGAATAATGCTACTACCGCCCTTTCAACTTTATTTTATCATCATTTTTTGTCGTGATTTATCGACATTTGTCATATAATCAAGATTTTTATCATACTATGTAAATCAACCCACCTTCCCATGCAAAAAGGAACTCAATTTCCTTTAAAAGAAATAGGAGTTCCTTTGCTTCTGGAATCTTCTGACAAAAAGTCCCATTGTACACATTTTAGCACACCCAAATGAAAATGGAAGGGTAAATTTGTGTTATTTACTCCCCTCTTATGTGTCAGTTTTGTGCCAGCTATGTGTTGATGACATGTCACTTCATCAAGCGAGTTGCAACTTTTCGCACCCATTTCACTGTCCGAGTTGCAACTTTTTACACCCATTCAGCTTTCAAAGAAAAAAGAGGTTATACTCATTTCCAGAGAATATAGTCACTTTTTCCAAGCTTAATCAATCTAATTCCTATTTTATTCTTCATTGTCAGGACTTATAGTCATTTTTTCAAGTTCAGCAAATCGGTCAAAATCACTTTCAAATAATTTATCTTGAATAATGCGATATTTTTCAAATTGTGTCTCAGCATGTAACTTTGCTTGTTCGTGAGATATTTTCCCTGCACCAATTAGTATTTCATCACCGTTAAACTCTAAAAATCCATCTAAACGTACTGCCCAATCTTCCATGGACATAGGAATTTTTCGTCCTGCTTGCAATTCAGCAAAATCAAGGTACAGTGAAACAATACGTTCAAGATAGTGCATTTCATCATCGTTTAGGTAATTTTTTGCAACTGATACATCTGCTTTGATAATCTTGCCATGTGGCGCACTTCCCCATGTAGTAAGTCCCATATGAGATTTTTTAGAATCTGCACGTTCTATGATAAGTTCAGCGGCGGTATGTCTATGGGTTGCATAGTGCAGTTTGTTTTGAACTAGTTTAAAAAATTCACGTGTGGTTTTTGCACTCTTATCATAATCAAATGCTGTAGCGTAGATGTCAGTGATCTTCTGATAAAATTTACGCTCTGAAAGACGTATTTCACGAATTTGCTGTAGTTGTCTTTCAAAGTATTCATCGGTGAACATATGCCCTTTTTTAATACGTTCAGTATCCATTGTCCAGCCTTGAATTGTATAGTCTTTAACAATTTGCCCCGACCATTTACGAAACTGGACAGCACGCTCATTATTGACCTTGAAGCCAACGGCTATAATCATTTGAAGATTATAGTGTTTGATCTCTCGCTCAACTTCACGATTGCCTTCTATTTGAACTATCCGGAAATTCCGGATAGTTGAGTTTTCCTCTAACTCATTATCAGCAAAAATTTTCTTTAGATGTTCATTTATTGTGCGCACATCCACATCATAAAGCTCTGCCATCATCTTTTGCGTAAGCCAAATATTTTCATCCTCGTAGCGCATTTCAACACTAGATTGATCATCCCCTCTTGATGCGATAAAGGTCAAATATTCCGCTGTACTACTACGAATATTCGCTAGTTTTTTATCCATTTTGAATTACCTCCAAGTCTCTTTCATTATATGATAAAAACAATGCTTTTTCAATGTAATGCACCCAACATATTTTTAAAGAAAAAGATATAGCTTACACTATATCTCTCTAAACGTCTGTATTTCTTGAATTATTATAGTTTCCCTCAATTTTGGGGAACTTCGATTCCTACATGGTTTGGTATCGGAGTTCCCCAATTTTTTATACTACTTCCTCAATGCTCCATTCAATAACAATATCTCTTTCCTTTGCTTCTTCATTCACTTTACCGATGTAGATTTTATCAATAAACTCATCTATGATAACTTTGTTTAGCTCATTGATTTTCTTATACTTTTTCAAGGTGTTTGTGATATTATCTTTCCTATTCATTTTAATTTTAAGTAGCTCTAATTCTTTTTCTATTACTCCAATTCGTTTTTGACTATCCTCTAGCTCCTGTAAAAAGGCTTCTCGAAGTATTATAAATTCTTCTTCTGATATAACCTTTTTTACTCTATCTTCATACAAATTTTTGTAATATACATTTCTTTCGTTTAGTTTTTTCTTAGCATTTTCTCTCTCTAGTTTAAGGGTAGCCATTCTATCAGAATGCCTATCCCCGATATTTTTATTAGTGTGATATTGTCTTTCTAATAAGGCTTGGTTGTAAAATTTTTTAAGCTGTAAATTGATTTCATCCGTGATCGCACTTTCCAATATATCTAATCTAATTGCACTTCTATTGTTGCAATTGCGATACTTTTTTGCTCCTTTACATTGCAAATATGCTCTTTTCCCGCTTGGTTCGCCTTTTACGTTATACACATTTCGCATGAACACCCTTTTACATTCATCACAATAGACTTTTTGACTAAAGAAGTGAATTTCTCCTGTCTTAGTCGGACTTTCATGTTGGCTTAGTCGTTGTTGTACTGCTATCCAAGTATCCATATCTATTATGGGTTTATGGGCATTTTCTTTAATGCTCCAATTCTCTTTTTCTACTGCTCTTGTTTTCCGAACTTTATAGCTGACGGATGTTCTCTTTCCTTGTGCTAGAGTACCAATATAGGCTTGATTTCTTAACATTCTATAAATTGTATCAACATTCCACTCAGCCTTTGAATAATCAAGGTTATAGCAAACGAACTTGCTTCCACTTTGCTTTTTATATATTGATGGTGTGGCTATTCGCTCACTATTCAATATTTGAGTGATTTTATAATAACCCAAACCGTTTTTATAATGCTCGAATATCTTTCTGACAATCCCTGCTACTGCTTCGTCGATAATAAGTTGATGTTTATTCTCAGGGTCTTTTATGTACCCATATGGAGCAAAGCTACCCATAAACAGACCATCGTCACGCTTATTGCTAAGTGATTTTTTGATATTATCTGATAAATCTTCTAAATACCATTCATTGATAAGACCATTAATTTGTCTTGCCTTTTTGTTCCCCTTAACCAATGTATCGGCGTTATCAACAATACTTATAAACCGAACTCCCCATAAAGGAAACTTGTTATGTAGATACTTTTCGATTACTTCCATATCCCTTGAAAACCTCGATTGTGTTTTGCATAGCACTAGGTTGATTCTACCGCTTTCACAATCTTTAATCATTCTCTCAAAATCAGGTCGGTATACCCCAGCTCCTGAATAATCATCATCGTTATAGATGTCTACAACGTCCCATCCATTATTTAACGCATATTTGAGTAACATACTCTTTTGATTTTGAATACTCTCACTATCATCATTCGCATTCTTTTTATCTCTATCCTCATCAGATAACCTACAATACACACCTACTTTTTCTATCATAGTTTATCATCCCAATCTATCATGGGGGAAACTACAACATTCTTGAAATACAAGTATATTATATCGAACTTTTTCAGCTTATTCCACCTTGATTTTCTAAATAGATGATTATTTTCAGCAACTTATAGTTGAAAAGTTCGATATAATTTTCTGTTTTGCTCAGATCGGATTTTAATATACTCCTTACATTTAATTTAATATTCAATTTGAATACAGCCCCCTTTATCTAAAATTATTTATTAACATAGAAAAAATGACAACCTTTGTCATTTTTATCCCTATTCCTTACTGATAATCAAATCACCATTGCTAGTTTCCAAAATTGATATTTCTCCACCTAATTTAATGATGATCTTATCCTTTTCGATTGTTATTTTCAGACTTAGCACCCCCTCTCAAATAGTTTTATTTCTGATCTTCTTTTATCAATCGGCACAAGCTATAAAAAGCCGACTTCTTCAACTCCAATATAGCTAAAGCAGTATCTAAACCTATTTCACGGCTTAGGTACTGCTTTGCTGTTTCTATTTCTTCCTCGGTTCTCACCTTTTGGGGTCTACCTAGCTTTTTACCCTCTGATTTGGCTACTGCTATGCCCTGTGCCTGTCGGTACTTCGTTTTTTCCCATTCATGCTCTGCCAGATAAGCGTAAACATGGAGCAAAATATTTCGGATAAACCGATTAAGCAAGCTTGGTTTTTCTTGATCTGTGTCCAGCATTGGTGTATCTAAAACTTTCATGATAATGTTTTTTTCCATGGTTAGCTTGTGCCACTCATTGATAATGCCGTCATAATCACGGCTAAGGCGGTCAATATTTTCAATGTAAAGCGTATCGCCAACTTTGAGCCGTCTAACTAACTTTTTATACTTAGTCCTTGCCGTGCTTCGTCCGCTCTCTTTTTCAATGATAATATTTTCCTTTGAAATGCCTAGCTCGGTCATTCTGATAATTTGCCGTTCCACCTTTTGTTTGCTTGTGGAAACACGGATTAGCGCATATATATTTGCTGTCATTTACCCTTTACCCCTTTAGTTTTACCCCCCATTATGAATCAAAATATGGTAGTCCGCAAAAGGTACACCTTTTGCGGACTACGGTAAAATCATAACATTTCAGTGTTTTCCTGTCAATAGACGAAACGACAAAACCCTTGCAATTACTACAATTTATTTTTCCGTTTATAGTGTACTTTTAGCGGAATCGCACTATAGCCGAACTTCATAGACCTTATGAAGTTTTTGTTTGCTATCAACGTAGGAGATTACTTTATGAACTGTAAAAATTGCAACACCGAAATTATTGACGGTCATTTATTTTGCGGTAAATGTGGCACAAGCACCGAAACCTCAATATCACCGCTACCATCTAATCCACCCTCTCCGAAAAGAAAGTTGCGGATTGTCATTGTGGCTCTGCTTTGCCTTGTCGGAATTGCTGTTGGTATTTTCCTCTTAGCTTTAGGCAACGTTTTTGATGGTGTCCGTGACTTTATAATCTCCGACCCCACCGCTGATATAATTACCGCTCTTGAAGAGGGAGACCACGCCGAAGCGTTAATGCTGGCAAGCGAAATAGAAGATAGCGAACCCTTACTAAGAAGATTAGAAGATCGCTTGGTTTTCCTAGAGACTGATTTTAGATCGGAAAATATAGATTTTTCTGTTGTATCAGCAGAACTAAATACCATTGAAAGAATGAATGTTTTTGGTCTTTCGAGTACATTAAATAGAGTAAGTAATACTGTGGGTGCGCTCAATGCTTCTCGAACCTCTTTCAATACCGCCGAAGAGTTTTTCGCTAGAGGTAATTATGCTGATGCGATAACACATTACAGTCTCGTAATTCAAGATGATTCTAACTTTGAAACTGCACTTACAGGCATAAGCAACGCTACAAACGCTTATCGCAATCAAGTATTAGCCGAAGCTGACCAGTTCGCAAGCACTGCCGACTATGAAAAGGCAATCGGAGTCTTAAATAATGGACTGTTGGTTATTGCAAATGATTCAGAGTTGATGCAATCTCTTACCCTAAATGAGCAAAGATTTGTGAGCTACATAATTTCCAATGCTGATCGAGCGCTCGAGGCAGGGAATCATGATCTTGCTATCCGATATATTATTGATGCGTTGAGAACAGTTCCAGATAATGAACAATTATTGAGAAAAATAGATGAAATTGAAACAGCTAGACCTGTAAATTTGTTAAGCCTTGATCCAGTTAGTTCATCAAACTGGAGTCCAAATGAAACAAGGACTCAAATTGTTCTGCGCCATGCAAGCTTTATGACTGGTGTTGAACGTTCACAGGCAGAATTTTTCGTTGACAGAAATTATTCCACTTTGAGAGGTACTATTTCCGCAGATGAAACACTAGACCCAAATGCAGGATTAAAGTTTCTCGTATTTGCTGATGATACTTTAGTCTATGAATCTGATTACATTAATAGGGCTTCAACATTTGACTTTGAAGCAAATATTGCTGGTGCACAATTTATTCAAATACGCGTCACAAACCAGCGGCGAGAGGGTTCATCTCGTACTGCTGGTGGCAGATTTACTGCAAGTGACTTGTTTCTTACACAATAAAAAACACTACACCAAAACAGGCAAGCGATTTTTTATCAGTCGCTTGCCTGTTTTCTTTTTCCCCTAAATGATAACGGTTTCCAATTCCTCAATCCTGCGTGTAATATGTGGGTGGGTGCTTTTCAGTTGTTCTCTAACGGTCTCTGGCTTGCTGATCGACACACTGTATATCTCTTTCAAAACATTTCGTAGCTCCTCACCAAAACCGCTATGAAGAGCAAACCAATCTGCATTGTATTCATGTTCTCTCCTAGAGTACATCAAGATCAGCTCACCGATAAATTCTAAAGCTCTACAAATGTAATAAAGAAAATCAAAGAAGATGATAAATATCCCAGCAATTAATGTCTTCCTCGTTCCAGTGCAACTGTAATGATTTTTAATATCAGCTAATTTCCTGTTTAGAATTGTCATCGGTAGATTTCCGACCATTGTTATCAAAATAGCTTGGGTATGTTTACATGAAAAATGTCCTAGTTCGTGAGCCATCAATCCTTGCAAACATTCATCATCTAATAGCTCGATACTCCCCCTTGTCAAAACAAGCGTACTTCTACCGAATGCAAAGGCATTGATTGTCATATCTTCTTTGATGTATAATCTAATCCGTTTAGATAACCTTGGGTCGGCTTTCCTCGCTCCTGTATAGACTTCCTTAAATAATGGCAGTAGGCGCTGTCTCTCTGTTCTCACTCTAAGCGGTCTGACACCCGATACCAAACGCCAAATTTCCTCGGCAATCGGTGAGAGAGCAAGCGGGATACTTACAAAATAGAAAACACTAGATATGCCGTCCGTAATAATCCAAAACAAAGTGAAATAAAAAGAGAACCAAACAAGATAAATCCAATTATTCTTAAAGAATATAAAAACTGATTCGATTGCTCTTTTAATAGCTAAGAATATTTCTATTACAACCATTATCGTAGTATAGAGGATATTGGCAAGAATTCTTATTACCTTTTTTCTGTCCATATACAAAATTCTCCTTAAAAATCTTAGAATGGCTTGTATATGTCTATTCGGCTGTGGTGCATTTTATCTCTGGAAAGGAAAATCGCTTTTCCAGTAGGAAGCAGTTTTATATCATCGGGATGGTATAAATACTCACGTACTTTTCTAAGTGAGCCTAAATCGGTACTTTTGACTTCTCCGCTCTCACCGCTGATCTGGTATGTTGCTTGCATGGTCTGCCGTGTGCCGATTACATTGCTCCAATGCTCCGCATTGACAGAGCTATTTTGCCTTAACACTATGTAATTGTTGCAATTCTCAATAATCTGCTCTTTAAACTGATCGGAAACATGGTCTAAATCGGACAGGCTTTGTGTAGCCAGTATGCAAGTGATATTTGCCGATCTGGATTTGTTCACCAAGTCTAAAAGGGGCATAGAAGCATATACATTGATTTCATCTAAAATATAGAAAATCCGTTTTTTCTTAGCTCTAAAGAAATTACTAACCGCCTTTTTACTATCAATGATAATCAGCTTACCAATGAGGGGTGACATTTCAGGATATAAAAGCGGATTCAAGATAAACAAAATGATCGCGTTTTCTTCTAAAGCTGTGTAAATATCAACGCCATCTTCACTGAAAATCTGCCCTAGATCGCTTTCCTTAATTGTGGCAAATCGTGCCGCTGCGCTCTCGGCAATCTTCCCGCTGATTTTGGATAACTCAATATCCTCTACATGTTCTTCCTTGGTAATCAAGCCTTTACCCGCCAAGTCCTTGCTTAGTTTATTGAAATTGATCGTTGGCAAGTAATTTATCAAGCTTTCCAGTGATACTATGATCTCTTCCAACGCTAGGAGTTTTAAGAGCCTTTGAATATATCGCTCTGTGTTGTATTTATAATGCTCCTCGCTCCAATTGGTCATATTAATAAGCATATCTTTGATTACATCTGTGTTTGTATTCTTAAACGGATTATACTTATCACTGGTGATTGGGTCGTTACAATCAATCACATACACTTTCTGATCTGGACAATTTTCTTTTAAAGCATTTACTATATCCAATAAAGAGCCTTTGTCAGTATCACCTTTGCCATCGACAATCAGCATTGGATAATTATAATCTGTACCCGCTTTAATGAAGTTTGAAAGTGCAATTGTCTTACCGCTTCCTGTAGTACCGCAAATAAAAACGTGTTTCGCATTGCTTGGAATAAACACGTTTTTTCTATTTTGAGAAGTACCAATAAGGGTTGCTTCCTCTACTTGCTTTTCACCTTTATAGGTTGGCTTATCAATCGCCATCTTGTAATCACGCTCAAAGTCAAAGACATCATCTCTATTAGACTTTATATCTCTAATGATTTTGAATAATACCCAAAAGACTACCGCAATTGCGACAATTCCACCGATACCGCTTATGTCGATTTGGGACATGTTATTTTCTCCAATCTAACAATTTTCATATTTGAATAGTCATTTGAAAGAGCTTTAAGCATACCTAAAACCTTTGTATCACCAGTAATCCATATTTGATGATCATAAGCTAAATAATTATCTCGGACATTCTTTTCTAAGCGTGCTTTTGTCTTTGCTGTAAGCTCGATCTCAACGGCGCATTTTTTCCCCAAATATAAAAAAACAAAATCTGGCTGGTGCTTTCTTGCGCCGAATCCCTCTTTAATATGTAGCTCTCTTTCGCTTTCTATATCGCTAAGGGCAAGATTATATTTATCCTTGAAAAAGATCAGCGTATCTAAGACGGTAATATCATGGGTGATCTGCTCTAGCCGTATTTTATTCTCCCGCTTGTTCGCTCCGATCAGCAAACGTCCTTTGTGCGCCACCGTGTAAAGATAAGGAACGCCATACAGATATTTTTTTCTACTTAGATACCCTGCGCCAACCAAGGCTTTCAATCGCCTGTCTGATGCCCTAGAACCTGTAAACTCGATCAAGGTTTTTATGTGTCTGCCCAAACAAAACTTGAAACGGTAAACAAGTCTTAGTATTTCCATGTCTCTATCGGTTAGAATCATTCAGTTATTCCTCCTTTGTTTTTTATATAGCCCATACCTTTGAAATCCCCGCTAGGGAGATTTCGGGGTCATTAGGGGATGGAGTCCCCTAAGACGGTTTTTTTGCCTACTTTTTAGTACACATACATGCAATGTATCTTGTTCGTTTGGCGGGTCAAAAAAAGTAGGTAGTTTATAAGATAAACCTCACCCAAACCCGATCTATCCAAACCCTTTACCCTTACTTAACTAACCTACCCCCATTATTTCCCACACGCCGAGCACCCCTCACTGTAATACTAACGTAGTAATAGAGGGGTCTCGGGTGCTGATGCCCTTTTCAGTAGCCGAGACCCCTCTATTACGGAGTGGAAAGGTGCGTAAATACAGCGTATTTCGGCGTGTGGGGAAATCTTGTTTAGTATATTCCCTTGCATTTGTCACTAGAACGGGTTTGCACATGCACATAAGACAATTTTGGATTTTGAGAAATAAAAAATAAGACCTTTGTAAAAAAACACAAAGGTCTTATTGATAAACTTATGAAAGCTGATTAGTCTACAAATCTACAGGTTGTTTGATAACATTATAGCCGGCTCTATAACTTGCAGTTTTCGCTTTTTCATAAAACCAATCCTGTCCATTATAAATCATATTGGAAACAAGCTTGTCTTCATCAACCTTTAAAAGCATCGAGTAATAGTGAATTTCATCATCAGTAGTAGTACATTCCAACAAATATGCAGTTTCAGTAAAGTTTAGATATTTCTTAATTTTTTCTTTAGACTGTAGAAAGTCAATGGGAGCGTTAGCTCCTGACTTTGCTAGTTTGTTAATATTATATAAATTCACTGATGTATTCCGGCTAATTAAACAAGCATATGCAATTGGAATTTCTAGTGAAGATTTATCTATTGAAAAATTAACATCAATTTTCACATCACTACCAAAAGCTTCACTTTCACTTATCATTGCATAAGATTTTTTAATTTTTAATGTATTAATTCGATTACTATCGAATTCTATTTTCATATTGAGTACATCAAACGCTAACACTATGTTATCTTTATGTTTTTCAGCATCTTGAGGGCATCGATTAATAAATAGGTACTTTTTCCCTTTGTGGGATATCAAAGTTTCTTTTCGTAAGCAATTTGGGTTTAGCACTAGATCAATATAGCTATAAAATTCGTCTGTAGCAGGGTCTTTACCCCAAATTGGTTTCGTGTTGTCCCATTCAACATTATCACCTACATACATATCAACATCAATTGGAGATAAAGACAAACCTGTTAATTGCAATCGTGGTGTCTTCGCCAGCATAGCAACACGTTTTGCATCTTTCAACTTTTTATTAATGAATAAAAGTATTGATGCAGAAAAAACGACTGACAGCATGGAAATTATTGGGAAGATTAAATTTATTATTTCTGACATATTCATAATTAGATAGTCCCTTTATCAATAAAAATTTTAAAATTAGCTGGTAGGATAAATACTAACCACATCATGCCCTGCTTTTTCACACGCTTTCTCTGCTTTTTCACGAAACAAGCTACAATCGTCTAACCTCCGCAGACCTTTGAGCACCTTTTCATTATCTACATCCATTTCTAAGAATATAGAGTGATAATAGATATCTCCGTTCATATTTTTATATCTAAACAAATATGCAGTTTCAATGAAATTCAAATATCTACTTGCTTTACTTCTGGAGTCTAAATCTCCTAAAAAATTAATTGGTTCTTTATCCTTTAAATTTTCTGAGGTTACCAATTTATTAATACTAGGTAAATGTATCGGTGAATCCCGACCATTTAAACAAGCAAATGCCATTGGTATTTCCAGTGGAGATGTATGTATCGGAAGGTCAATGTCAATTTTTATATCACGATAAAAACTATCCGTTTCGCTCATCATTGAGTAGGTTTTTTCTATTACTAATTCACTAATTTTACTAGTGTCAAAATCTATTGTCATGCTAAGCACACCAAATGCAATCACAGCGTTATCTATATATTTTTTAATATCATGAGGACATAAATTTACAAGCATATGCTCTTTTTCGTTGTAAGATAACAAAGTAAGTTTTCTGCAGGTACCTAATACTATATTTTCATAGTCATACTCTTCTTTCGTAGTAGGGTCTACCCCAACAAGGGGTTTTGCATTATCTAGCTCAACATTCTCGCCTATGTATATATCAATTTTCTTTGGATCTAAAACCCAGCTTTTTATTTTAAAGTCCGGTCTATCTGCATTACGCTGCCCCCTCTTAGATATATCATTTGCGTCTTCCGCTACATCGACTGTTTGTTTTGCTATTTTAAGTGCTTCTTCCGCTATGTCGTTTGCTTGTATTGATATTCTATTTGCTTTTTCCGCTATATCGTTTGCGCCTTCCGCTATATCGTTTGCGCCTTCTGCTATATCGTTTGCGCCTTCTGCTATATCGTTTGCGTTTTTAGACCTTTTATTTGCAAAGCAAGCAATAACTAATGCAATAATTGAGAATATTGACGGAATCACGAGTCCAAGTATTCCCAGAATATCGATGGGTTCTTCTGAAATATAATTATCACTCATTGGTTCTTCATTCACAGAAATTTGATCAGTAGGATAAGCATATCCGTTCAAACTTATTAATAGTGATAATAAAATCATTGTTATGATTACTTTGTTTATGTTTTTTCTTTTGATTTCCATGAAAGTTCCTTGTCAAAGATTGATTGATACGATCATTATAGAGCATTTGCGCCAAGCAGTCAATATTGCTAAATTAAGAGAATCAATATTTATTTCAATATCATTTCTTATTTTTTATTTTCGTTTGAATTTTGCCTGTTTATAATAGCTTCTCTCCATAATGAAAGCCATTCATTTATCTCTGGACTTTCGCTATCGTTTAATAGACTAATGATATTATCAATGCTATAAATACACTCTGGGTTACAAAATTCAATCACTCGATTTCTTGTTTTAATATAAATATCAGCAGTAATAGTATAGCGTTCATTAAGATTTCCATAGTGACCAAATTTTCCGGCAAAAAAATAATCATTAGAGCGTTTCAAAAAATGTAATACTATTGACCACTCAAAACCATCAATAATAATCTTAGGTTTCAAATATAGTTCCTCGTTAATATTATTTATACTTGATATAATATTGATTTCAACAAGAGGCTCTCCATCCATTGAGAAACGCTCTATTCTTTTATCAATTACAGAGGTCTTATTAAAAAAAACGTCTGTTAAACGTGCTTTAGTTTTAACCAAGCCAAAATCCCCTGTTGTTAGTTCAAATATTGGAAATGCCAAATCTTCATTTGTTTCCATAATTTTCCTCCTTAATGATATTATAATAACATAAAGTTACATTTTTTTAAACATGATAAATATTCAAATAATGGACAAACAGTTTTTTATAAACTCACTCATAAAAGAACAAACCGAAAATCGCATAAAAAAGATATCTGATTATTTGTCCGAAACATAGCACAATTCGTCAAATATCAAATAGTTCCAATCGCAAATATTCCGTTTTTTCGACCACACCTACAAGAACACAGCGCCCCATATTGCAAAAGATAAAAGAGCTATAACCTTTTTCTGCGGTTATAGCTCTTACTTTACTTCCCCATTCTTATCGCCGTTCTATAGCCTATAAAACCTTTTATAATCTATAAGTCTAAAATACTTAATCAAGGCTAGAATAGTTATCAATTAAATGAACATGCACTCCGCTTTTACCTATTTTTATAAAATCTATAACCTTTTTCAAATCTGCATTAGTAATCGTGTTTTCATTTAGAAAATCATCAATGCTTTTCTTTTGGAGTTCTGCTATCAAGGCGTTTTTCTCTTGTTTTATCGTTTCTTGATGAACGCCCGAAAGCTCGGACTTAATTGATTCTATTTCTATATTTAACTTTTCTATTTCTGTTTTGTATTCCTCGATACTTAGCATATCGTTTAAGTATAGTTCTTTGTTCTTTCTGCAATGTCTCTCTAATTTTTCTTGTCTGCTTTTCAGTTTTTGCGTGTCCGTTGAGTTCATTTTTTCGCTATATGCTTTTTCCGCCTGCTTGATTGCACGCTCTATGAATTTTTTATCGCCTTGCACTAATCCACGTAGATAATTCAAAACAAAGTCTAATAAATCTTTTTCCTCTACGGTCTCGTTATTGTCGCAAAATTTGCGCCCATGAGTATTCAGTCCCGCACACTTGTAAAATTCTCGCCTATCATTTTTCCTGTCGTATGCTCTCTTTTCATAGGAACGGCTACAATGCTCACATTTTATAAGCGTTGAGAATAAATGCCTTGATGATTCCCTGCCCAGTATGTGGGTGTATTTGTTTTTATATATTTGCTGATTTCGCTCTAATTTATCCTGTGCTTTATAAAATATCTTATCATCTATGATTCTAAACTGTGGACGGTCATGTACTTTCCATTCGTGCTCTGGTCGCATAGCTCGCTCGTGTTCTAAAACGTCAACCGTTTTACTTTTATGGTTGATTAGGATACCTATATACAATTTGTTTCGTATCATCCGCCTAACAGTTCGAGGATGCCACATTTTGCCTGAGAGTTTGGGTTTAATTCCTGAATCATTGAGCTTGGCTGATATTGTCGCTAAGCCTATACCATGATTAACATACCAATCAAATATATTTCTGATGGCTTCGGCTTCCTCATCATTCAGCACAAGTGTATAATTGTCTACTCTATCATAGCCGAATACCCTTGGTGGCACTCTGCCTTTTTCTGCATTGATTTCTTTGCCAAAGGCTACGCTTTTTGAAAGGTCAGTTGATTCCTTTTGTGCGTAACTAAAACTCATTGCAAGAAAGGCTTCATTATCAAGTTCGCCGTTCATGTTATTTAGCGTAAATTCAGTTTCTACTCCATTTTTTCTAAGTTCACGGACAGAAGCTATCCCATCAACTACATTTCTGGCAAAGCGTTTGACATCTTTAACCGCCACAATATCAAACAGATCATGCGCCGAAGCACTGATCATCTGATTAAAGTCAGTGCGCTTTTTTAGTGAAGTACCTGTTATGCCCTCGTCAAAATATATTTTAACAAGAGTATATCCTCTTTGCTTTGCGTAACTTTCAAAGTATCTCTTTTGGTTTGCGATAGAGGTTTTCTGCTCTTCCCTATCGGTTGAAACTCTGCCATAACCCACCATTCTTTTGGGAGTTTTTGCTCTAGTTTTTTCTTGATGAAAATTATTCCTTAACATTGTCATTCCCCGCATTTGTTAGATTTTTCTCTAACTCTGCTAAAATCTTTTGAATAACAATTTCTTGTAGTTGCTCTTTTATCTTTTGTGGGTTCGGATTATGAACTGTAATATCCATGATATAACCCCCAACATTTCGCTGGTTATATCCTATGATTTGTCCCACGGAAAAATTTCAAAACAAAAAACAAGACTGCCTTTTAGAGCCTTGTTTTCCCTATTTCTCTATTAAGGACAATTAATTTCAACAACAGCCGTTGGCAGATTCGTCTTTGTCAGCGCATGCTCATCCAAGCCGCCGAGTGCGGTATCTGATGTAAAAATCTTGGCGCTCCCCTCGCTGCCGAACAAAATGACTCGCTTATCAAACACAGCAAGCCCTGTGATCGGACAGCTTCTGTTCACAAGCTGGAACGCCTCTCCGCGTATCTTATAGTAATAGCGAAGATCTACCGTGTAAAACCCGCGGTTAAAGGTGATTTCCTCTACATCAGTGGTGACATAGAGCAGCTCCGCTGATTTTGCACGTACGCTTACCGCGTTTTCTATGTATCGCTGGGACTCACCTCTACGGGAAGATTAAAAATTTAAGCTCAAAAAATTTAAAGCTTCCAACTAATATCAATTTCTCCGTTACTTATATGGATTACTTCTATAAACACATCAACAACTGATTGCTTGTCCTCAAAAGAAGTATGCTCCCAACGTTCTACATGTTCATACATAGCGTTTAGTTTATTGTTTTTTACAGTTTGGGTCATTGCTATGTTTTCTTGTTGTAGCGCCTTTCTTTCTTCGTCCAGCTCTTCAATCTTTTTATTAATATACTCCATCAAGACAGTATTTGCGCCTACAACTTTGCTTAACAAGTCGTCTATTTCATTATCAATCTGAACAAGTTTTAGCTCATTCTCTCGAACTTTAGGTTGTACCTTGTTCTCTGTGTAATCAGATAGTGATTGAAATTTTGATAGTTTCTCCTGAATAGCATTAAAGACATAATCTTCTAGCAATCCAATATATACCGTACCACCAGTCCCCTTACATGTCTTTGTAGTGTGCTTGTTGGAGCAAGAACCATACCTTGCTTTCTTTTGTGTTGTAGTAATTTGAATGGCATAACCGCAGTTACCACATTTTAACTTGCCTGTTAGCCAAGAGGTTTTACCCTTACAGGTCTTTGCTGATTGTCTGTTGCTTAAACAACGCAACCTGCATTTCAGCCATTCATCAGAAGAGATAAATCCCTCATGTGGTGCTATAACTATCTCTTTGTCTGTTAAGTCTGCTTGCTTCCTTGTCTTTGAAACAGTTCCTGTATACAGGTAGCAACCTTGTCCATTAAATTCAGATACATCATTTATGATGTTTGCTCCTTGGCTTTTGAAGAACTCATATACTGATAAATCAGATTTCACATACACAGGGCTAGACAAAACTTGGCTTAGCTTTTGCGTACTCCATGAGCGACCTCTTAATTTCTGTATACCATTCTCCACTAGATAGGTTACAATATCATTTAGTGAGTTATTGCTGTCTGCATACATTGAAAAAATCAGTTTAAGCTGTGAACTTTCTTCTTCATCAATAACATATTTAGATGTTTTTTTACCACCTATTGTAGTTTCTTCTTTTTTAAAGCCATACGGAATTGCTCCGCCCATATAGAAGCCTTGTTTGTTTCTAGAGTAGTATGCGTCTTTTACTCTTTGCTGTATGGTTTCTCTTTCTAGCTGTGCAAATACGATACATATATTTAGCATTGCACGTCCAACAGGGGTGCTTGTATCAAATTTTTCAGTTACCGAAACAAACTCTACTCCGTGTTCTTGAAAGAACAGCATTAAGTTTGAAAAATCTAGTATCGAACGACTGATACGATCTAACTTGTAGACGATAACCTTCTTTATTAGCCCCTGTCTAATATCTTCCATTAATCTTTCAAAGTCGGGTCGGTTTAGATTCTTCCCGCTGTAACCTTTATCGGCATACTTTCTCACTTGCTTTCCTTGTGTTTCATGTTCGCACATAGCAAACTGGCTTTCTATGGATATACTATCTTTTTTATCTGCGGATTGTCTTGCATATGGTGCTTGATACATCGTTTACCTCCTATTACGATGTATAAAATATCATATTCCCACTAAGGTTATTATACATCATTTTCCTAGTAATTTCAATGCTTTTCGTGTGTTTCTGTTTCATATTTTTTCAATATTTGAAATAACTGTCTCTCTATCTCTTTCAAGTTTTTAGGATTATTTTCAGGGGAGCGATTTATCACTTTGTATGTTGTTTTCCCCATAGTCATTGTATCTGTATGTGTGATAGGCTTTTTAGTGTTTTCTCTCCTTACTTTGACCATAAAACCCCCTCATTTCCTAATTAAAGGATATGAGCGAGTAATAATTGATATGAGGAAAAGTCACATACAAAATCTGTCAAAATCCACAGCCCGACCCTAGCGCAAATTCCTTTTTGTCAAGGGTTCAAGAGTGGAGATTTTTCGCCCTGAGAAAAATACTACTCGTCCCTTGACAACGCACCAAAGATATAATCTGTTTCTGGCTTTTCGGCACACCGTGCCGGAAAGCCATGATTACAAATCTCTTTTATCCATACCCCTGCGCCCACGCATATGCGCCCAACGTAAAACATGCCATATTTGACTTTCACCAAATACTGCATGTTTTACTTATGTTCGCACTTTTGGTCAACAAGGGTTTATGGATAGGTCTGCATGTTGCTTTTTGCAAAATGCCGTTACAATTTAATTTCTCGTAA
>Ga0123352_10002420_pt1 | contig 25964 bp, 17 predicted proteins | sample TergutLab28metaG_FD_89700 | JGI IMG/M metagenome (GOLD analysis project Ga0123352, IMG submission 89700) | Labiotermes labralis P1 segment gut microbial communities from Petit-Saut dam, French Guiana - Lab288 P1 | ecosystem: Host-associated > Arthropoda: Insects > Digestive system > Gut ...
CCAGAGAAAAGTGGGGGCTTCTTGCGGTTCCAAATACTGCAACCTGCACAGCTGATGCGTCGCGCGACAGCGTTGATGACCTTGAGAGTGGAATGCAGTGTTAATCGTGCCTGCGTGACTGTTTTGCTTGTACGGGAGTTGGAAGCGTCATGTAAAGTGCTTGGAGCCCTAAGAACGATTAACTATATTATCCATTTAACTAGCAGATCTTAATGTTTTGTTGGTAGATATGTGTGATCAGTTTACAGCATGTGCTTACAAAATTAAAATCAGAAAATCATGAAGTTGTGCAGCAAATTTCATGTTGTGTGACATTGTAGGTGTCAATAAAATGGAGTGAGGTGTGCATTGCATCTGAGGATTGTTAACAGTTTAGTAATATTTCTTTGTTCGCAGATGAGAATGTTTGAAATGAAATCATGCTTACATTTCTTACACTTGGTTTATTAATTGTTGCAGGTAATGAAAACTCCATAGATCATGTCAGATTTACATCAGATTGTTTGTTGGAAAGAAGACAGACTTTCCACAGAAACTTGTTGGAAAGAGTTAAGGATTACCATGAGGTAAGAGGGTATGCAGGAAATAATTGGGATGACAAGAAATGCATATGGAATTTTGATGTGGTAGCATCTCTTAAAGTAGTCATTTGGAAGACAAAAATGATGACTTGGAACATAGGGGAACAGATTGTGAGAACATGCACTAAATTGTATTGGCCAATTGTTGAGTCCAGTGACAGGCATTTGTAGTAGCAGCGTTGAATGTTTTGTAATATGTGACTGAAAAGTTGAGAGAGTGTGTTACATTTTGTTCACCATCACCTTCCATTTTGAACTGGGTGTTCCATCATTGATTGAATATTGTTGTGACCATCTGCTGTAAGAAATTTGTATTCATTTTTGGATGTTTAAAGAATTCAAATTTGGTAATGTTCCCATGTGGTAAATTTTTTCACTGTTGTGTTATACCTTCTATACTGTGTGTTTCTGTCACATTAATAAAGAGAACTGATGAATGATTTTTGCCTTGTTAGGATTTCCTGCAGAGCCTGGACCCACCATTAATAATTCCTCGGAACCAGCTGACCCGATGGCATCCAGAATTTGGTCTTGATCAGGTTCCAGACATTGAACCCGAAACACTTCCTGAAGCTCCAAATGTAGAAAAATATTATTCTGCCAAAGATGTGCTTGGTATGTTATGACACAAGATGACTGATGTTTGGAAAGTGTGCCTCTATATTACGTACCATATTTATCTGAATATGATTGTGCCCTCATCCTCAGTACTTACATCCATAAAAAAACAGGTTTAGTTCAGTTTTAATGCTCAGTCACATTGTTGTTGCATGACTATGTACTGTGATTCTGCAGTAGATTCTTCTAGTGACCACCTATTCACTGTGCTGTCTGGGTATTACTACTACTAGTACTACAGCAGTGAGGATTAAGCAAACAGAATATGACCTACTTGCACTATGGTTAGTATAGCTACCATACCAGACACATTGACTGCTTTATTTTGCCATCCTTCCATTACAATGGAGTGTTTTGCCGTCTGATAACCCTTAATTTTTCCATTTAAATTGAGAAGCACAAGTCTTATATTTGGTTCAGTATGGTGCTCATCTTCAGGCAAGTTTGCACACTTGCTAAATACATATTTAAATAGTGATTATCTCTCCATGTATATGAATAGAACACATTGAGGATCTCTGAATGGATTTTCATAACATTTAATACTGAAGAATTCTGTGAAAATTTATGAAGCTGTATAATTTCTGGTTAAAATTAGACACAATGGACACTTAACGTGAGATATGTGTGCATTTCTGTGTGCTCCTCCACATCCCCAGTATACATGGGCCTATCCATCGTCACAGGAAAAACAAAACCCCTTGATTGTGTTAGACTACATTGAAAAGGGGCTGTGTTCCTTTAATATGTGCTGTAGTAATATAAATACATTTAAAGAATAAAACTTGTCTTCATTACAAGCTTTCAGATGGTTTATTTATTTAGGAAATGTTATTGTTTTGACTTTTTTGCTAATTGAATAAGTAGTCACTAACATTGAATGATTGTTTATTTACAATTCACATGACTTCAGTCATGATGATGTGGTATAAACAGTTGAAATATGCATTTGAAATACTCAAATGTATTATTGTGTTGCTTGGAAATGTAAAAAATTAGCATTCACCATTTGAAAGTCTAGAGGCACTAACAATGTGTGTGTGCCAACACTGTAGTGTGCAGTTCCCAATGTTTGTTCCTTGTTTTCATTTAAGCACAATGTGGAGGGACTGCATGGCAGCATACAGGTATTTGTATGAGGATTTGCCATATGCAAAGCCATCACAGGATGCTCTTTTCTCCACTTTCTCCTGTCATGATTTATAAGTTGTTTAATCACCCTGTCATGATTTCTAAGTTGTTTAATCACCCTGTCATGATTTCTAAGTTGTTTAATCTCCCTGATGCCCTTCAGCAAGAAGCATTGACATCATTCCATTATGCATATCACAAATGTTTTCAAATTCATTTATTATTAGTTATAAATGTCATCTAGTTTTGTGTGTGTTTGTTCCCATAACTCTAGTTTTTCCATAAGATCTTAACTTCCCACACTGCGGTTTTTCAGTAACACATCTCCCTCAAATGGCAAGGTTTTGCTGTAAACTACTGGATTAGAACACACTGTTTGTGCATAAGGGTATGCATTCAATTATTCAGTGTCTTGCTATCTTCAGTTTTCTCAATGTAGTCAAAAGCTTCTAAAGTTCAAGCATCTCTTGTGTATCCAAAGCCTTAAATATGACTTGTGACAGCTTCAGGAACTTACTTTGCTCTAATCTCAGACATGCTTCTTGAAGGTAATAATATTAAAGGCATGTGAATGATACCTTTTCACATATTTAAAAATTTTTTGTTGGCAGAAAAATCCAGGAATCTGTTCAGCTGTAACCTGCGGATGGAGAAGGCACTGCAGGCAGTGAGTGAATCCAGTCAGTTAGAGGTACCAACCACCCCAACAAAATCACTTCACAATATTTCTGATCGTCCATCATCACCCATTTCAACAATGCTCGCAGGCATCCCTAAGGCTCTTCTGGAGAAGGTGTGTACAGTTCAGCATGTTTGGTGCATTGTACTGGAGTTTGTAACAGGCTTTTCTTCTATCTGCTATTTAGTTCAGGATATTGTATTTCTGCATCTTTTTAAAAATACAGTGAATGTCTGGCATCATGAATATGATCTGTAGTGAGAAGTGCATTGCAGTAATAGTTTAACAACGTCACATCAACTTCTGTATGCTGTATGTCATAAAGTTTTTTGGTAATATTGGTTCTGTTAACCCTTCTATTTGGAAGCTTTTATCTGTATTTAACTGCTGTTGACTACCCTCATCTTCACCTTGTGTTAGCTGCAGTTTCTCTGTCTCATACAAAGTCAAATGACTGTGGTGGAAAGCAAGTCTGTCAGTAGTGGAGATTTTCAAAGTTTCAGCATCACTGGCATTGTCATTATATCAGTAGTTTATCCCTACTACTACTACTACCACCACCACCACTATGTCAAAGCTGTTTACCGACATTGTGTTCCAGCACTGTCTTCATGTGGTACGTGTGACAGTGAGTTGTTACCTAGGAAGATTGTGTCATTTCAAGATTTTGAAAGTGGCAGATGATATGCTATTTGGCAGCAATACTAAACTCATATGAATGCAGTCACAGTTGTTTCATACATACAGCCATGTTTTCTCAGTGGCATACTGACGTGCCACCAGGTGAGGTTCGTGTACTCTATCATATTTGTGATATACTATGCAGGAATTATGTGCTGTGAAACCTATATGCTTTTTTATCTCATTGCTGTATTGAGACCCTGATTTACTCACAGTCTCAGTCTTGTGCAGTAACTCATAAGATCTTTACAGTTTTGTACAAAACTAGTTACACTTCATAAAAATATGGCATTTGAATCTGGATGTGAATTTTATGGTGCCAAATGCAAAGGTGGCTGTAATGACAATTTTACGTTCCATCACTGACTCCCATATATTAACTTTACCAGTTGTGTTAGATGTGCAGTTTTGCCTCTTAGTCTGATGTAAAAACATAGCTTGTGTTTGGCTGCTGAAAATATTTGGATATAAAGGATGAAACAATTGGAATGGGAGTGCAGAAAACCTCATGACAAGGAGTTTTGCAGTTTGCACTTCTCATCTATGTGTAATACCGTATATTCTCGAATCTTATCTGCATACTGGTTTTTGCCGATTTCTTAAACAAAAAAAAAGTTAGTTAGCAGTTCTAAACCGCACCTTTCCTTCAACCGCCTTCAGAAGTTGCGCGGTGGGTGTCAGCTGTACGGAAAACCATCCCAGAGAGCATTATCGTCAGATCTTTCGAGAAGTGTTGCATAAGCAATGCTTTGGATGGATTCAAAGATGACATTCTATGGGAGGATGATGGTGAAGATAAAGATGATAGTGACTGGGTGATGGATAACGATTCAGTTATGAGTGATGACGGCGAGTATGATGAATAATAAATTATAAATAATATATAATATTTATGATGAATAATAAATTATAAATATTATATAATATTATAAATAATAAATAAATTACTGTATTGTATTGTTCTTACAGCATGTACAGCGGCTCTATGATTTTTCCAAACTCCAGCTCATGATCGCGAATCTAATCCGCATCTTATTTTTTAGCCCTCTGAAACCGTAAAAAGGGTGCAGATTAGATTCGAGAATATACGGTATTATGCAAGTTTTAACTGAGTGACTGTCACCTAACACAAGGAACAGTGTGCACTGCTGTTAGAATGTGCAGTTCAGAAATTCAGTTCTCTAATATTCTGACAATCATCGCATTGACTTTATGGACTTTCCCTTATCTTTTGTTTAATGATGATGCCAAATGCAATGACATCAATAACAGTACACAAATGTCCATAAAATAAATTGAGAAACTGTCAGAAATAGAATCATTAGAGATGTTTATGGTAAGTAGTTCCATAATTAGTTTAATTTACCTGTGTTTGCATGCAACATAATATCAGTTTCAGTGCAATGGTATCACTCATGCAAGTGTGATCATAAAATGTTGCCAAGTGAAATTAGGAGAGAACTGAATTAACAGCCAAGTGCTTGCTGGAGACTAATACAGTGACAGTGGATTTGGAAGTGACCTCTTATTCCTCTCAGTCATTTTCTACATCCTTCCCAGTGCTGGGTCTAACTGCTCTGTTATTAATATTCCAAAACAATACCTCCATCTTTTTAGATGATTCTTAATTGTCTTTTTCCTCAGGGTTATATTGAATGTATTTTTGGGACTCAGTCAGTTTTCACTTTTATAGGTTTTCTATGATGTGTAAAAAAGCTGAATCCAAATTGGTAAAACTTTTTCTTTACTGACATTTAGTATGATAAAGAAGCTTTCACCATGAAGAGAGCTGATATGATAAGATTTCATACCAGCTGCACTGGGTCTCATACGATGAAAATCAAAAGTGCTTACAATCATTTCTCTTGGTGTGTTAGATACGGGCAAAACAGGCAGCTAAGGCTTTGCAGGCCATGACACAATCACCAGCGCAGCACCGTGTGGCAACCCAGTACATGCGTCTCCCAGAGCTGGCACGTATCTTGAGAAATCTCTTTGTGACTGAGAAGAAAAGTATTTTGCCCTTGGACTTCACTCTTGAAAAACTGGGGAACAGTTACAGAGAGAAACTGCCAAGAGGTAAAGTAACAACATCTCCAGTTTACGTAACACAGCATATGTGAGGCAGGGAGTTAAAGTAGCAACAATTCCATTGTAGGTACCATGGTATAGTGTATATGAGGCACAGAGTTAAAGTAGCAACATCTCCAATCTATATACCACAGCATATGTGAGGCATGGAGATAAAGTGGCAACAACTCCAGTCTAGGTGCCACAGTATAAGTGAGGCATGGAGTTAATGTAGCAGTATCTCCAGTCAAGATACTGCAGAATATATGAGGCATGGATTTAAAGTGGCAACAACTCCAGTCTAGGTGCCACAGTATAAGTGAGGCATGGAGTTAAAGTAGCAACATCTCCAGTCTAGATACTGCAGCATATATGAGGCATGGAGTTAAAGTGGCAAGAACTCCAGTCTAGATGCCACAGTATGAGGCATGGAGTTAAAGTAGCAACATCTCCAGTCTAGATACTGCAGCATATATGAGGCATGGAGTTAAAGTGGCAACAACTCCAGTCTAGGTGCCACAGTATAAGTGAGGCATGGAGTTAAAGTAGCAGTATCTCTAGTCTAGATACTACAGCATATATGAGGCATGGAGTTAAAGTGGCAACATCTTCAGGCTGGAGTTAAAGTAGCGACTACTCCAGTCTAGGTACCACAGTATACATGAGATACAGTGTTCCATGTGTTATAGGCCTTGTCTATAGACCATTGCCCCTAAATTGGCAATCTGGAAGTTTTCGGATGGTTTGCTGGAAAAAAGTGATGTGTAGTGGGATGTGCATTTTGTTAACATTATCAGAAGGGTTCAGTTTAATTTGGTGTTGTTTATTTTTGTAGTGGAACTGGAAGAACATATACACCTTCTCAAAAAGTCTGTCCCTGGTTGGTTGGAAACTCATTACATACGGAAGACAAATTACCTGAAATTGTCTAAGAATGCAGACATGGGACCAGTAATCAGGAAACTGGAAGCTTTAGCAGCAGAGAAGAGTGAGAGATAAGGTTTATGGCAAGTGAGTTTCATGTTGCTGTTATGTGTTAAGATCTACATATTTAATTTTCATGTGGAATAAAACAGCAATGCATTCCTTCACTGAATTAGAGAAAGTAAAATTGTCAATAGAAGAGTGTTCTACAATTTAAACAAAAGGAAAGTAATGACTCCTTGTTACATAAAAGGTAGGCTTTCTTTGTAAGTATGTTATAAGCTTGCGGGGTATGACAGTGTAGTCTGATAGGCGTTTGCAGATGTCTGCAAAGAACATACTGTATCATTTTTCAGAGTAGGAGGCATCCACATTATATACTGCATGAATATACTTATCTTTGTATATGTAAGAAATTTTTTAATGTTGTTATACCACAAAATCCATCACGTTCAGGAGGGGATGAGAAGACAACATTTTGTCAACTTTTTACTCATTGTGTTTGTTGGTCAACACCGTGTGTGTGTGTGTGTGTGTGTGTGTGTGTGGTGGGATAGCTTTAATAGCACCGATAAATTTCTGGATGGGTGAAATTGAGGTTTTTCTGTCTTCACCACCATGTCCTGTCCTGTTTCCATAAGCAGTTGTAGCAGGAACTTGACCACTCAGTTTCAAGTACCAAGCACTAGATTGCATGATATTATGCCTGGGGTACAGAGACAACTTTTACTCGGTTTGTGCTATAAAATCTGAAGACAGAATACTTGTTTCGCAATTTAAAGTACTGCAGTGCTGAAGGGACCTGGTTCAACAGTTTAATAATTTTATGAGGTATTTGTTTGAGTTGTATTATTAGTCCTTGCGATTTTGACATTATTTAATTCCTGTGCATATGAATATATGATACTGTAATTCATTGCATAGTTCATGCATGTTCTTTAGTGTGTTCAAAATGAAAAGTTGTAGAATATGCCTGTTAACTTTGCCATGCCTGTGTCTGTCTACAGGTAACAAACCGCTGAACAGATCCTCTTGAAATTTAATTGGAAGTTCCCTGTCAGCTTTGTCAACACAGCTTTTAACTCATATCTGGTTACAATAAGTTTACATAAAGACCTGCATGTTTTTCCATGTGCATGTTGAGCATAACTCACTAAATATGTACAGTGAGAAAAGTGCTTTGGACAAAGGTTGCAGAGTAAAACAAGAACACAACTTGTTAAGACACATTTTGTGATCAGGAATTTGTGTGTATGGTTTATGAAAATATTTCATTATGGAAAATACCAGTGACCCTACTTGAAAGTGAATCATGGATAGATGAATCCAGATTGCACAATTCTTTGGTATAGTATGGGGTTTTGTATGTCACATTCACATGACTGCAAGGTTACATGTGGCAATGACAGCACTGGTATTCCTGATCTGTGCTCAGTACAGAATCTCCCTGTTTGCTCCATGTACCCACCTATTGGCTTTAAATGTAATACCTACTGCTATCTCTTACACTGAATCTAATGTTTATTGGACCGCGCATCATTGTGATAACTGAAGAATAAAAAACCAACTAGATGCCACTTGTTATTTTATTGTACTTCTTATAGGCTCAACATGTTTCGGGCATTACTATGCCCGTCATCAGGAGCTCGCGACTATGATGTTGATTACCACCTTGGTTGTTTCATTCTTGGTTTGCTGTATGTTGGAGGTTAGGTGCAGTTAGGCTAGAGTGGTATCCAGGCTGTAGGCTAAAGCACAACTTGTGCTTTAGCCTGCAGCCCAGACACTACTCCAGCCTAACTGCACCTAACCTCCAACATACAGCAAACCAAGAACGAAATGACCAAGGTAGTAATCAACATCACAGTCGCTAGCTCCTGATGATGGCCATTGTAATGCCTGAAACATGTTGAGTCTATAAGAAGTACAATAAAATAATAAGTGGCATCTAGTTGGTTTTTTATTCTTCAGTTATCTCTTATACTGTTTGGTGTCAATTTTTATTAATGCCACCTTCGATATATTAACCCTTTAAACACCGAGTTAAATCCCATTTGCCCTTTGCTAGCATTATTTGGAGCTCACCATATTCTCCAAGTTAGCAGGTAAAGGGTTAAGAGTTAATTTCATGAAATGTGTAGGTATTTATTTTATTATTTCTGTAGATAGATTATAGTTGAATATTAATATTGACAGCACTCTGTACGAGAATTCAAGTCTGCTGGGACATCATGCTATGTCACCTGGTAAATAGGTAAGCATTTACCAGTCAACATGGTGTAATGTCGCAGAAGATTTTCGTCTCCATCAACACTGCTGTGAGAACTTCAAATTTTGCATCACTCTGTGTGTTGGCAGAACTGGCATTGCGTTGTAGTGCGATACAACAGTTCTGATAACATGGGAACAATTAACTGCAGGAGATTGAGGGGTCTGCTACAGATTAGTTTGTTCTTTTACCCAAGAAGCTCTGCAGAATTGTAACTGTAACATTCATGTTTACATATGGAATTTATGGTATTTTGTAATTAGAACTGCAGTATCACATTGATGGAAGGAAGAATGCAGTTTTGTGTCACATGGAACACTTATTATTACATCCATCTGTGCAGAGATATGTGTGTAAATTTAATGTCACTTTTCATTAATGGTAAGCTAGAGAAATAAAGATTTTGGCCACATTTAAATATTATTGGTGCGTGATTCCTAGGCCATGTTCCCTGTATGTACCCTCTGTGACTGATATTCATTTTCCTTTTTGACCATTTTTAAAATATACATTTTTAAAAAAAAATATGATGCCACAATTTAAAAGGGAAGCATTACTTCGTATTAAGTATACCAACATGATATAGCTTTCTGCGTGTCTGTCCCAAAGCACTGTTAGAACACATTGCAATAATAATTATTTTACATTTTCTTGTTATTTTGGGGGATGGCTTGCCTATTGATTTATTTATTCCCATGCATCTAGAGTGATTATGAAGCCTGTAATTTTTTCATAATCTCCCAAAGTGGGTCAAGTAAACAGGAAAACCCAGTCTTAGGGTTAAATTTGTGCAGTTTTCAAATGCGTTAGCTGTGCCAAATAATTTTTATCCTTGTATTTTGTTGAATCTAAACCATACAAATAAATGTTCCAAATAGAAGCTGCAGACCTTAAAAAGAGATGTGTATATTTTGTCACTATCTGTTTTCTGCATAACAAGCCTTTTTTTTGTGGCGGGGGGGAATTTCAATATAATCCCAGTTTGTGATGTATGTAGAGCAGGGGCTTATATGAACTGATATGGAGGGGAATGAAATGCACTTTTATAACCTGTAATGTAAACCCACCAATGCCAAATTTCTTGCAAATCTGTTACATAGTAGTTTGGGAGTTCAAATGTGGAGGTACCTGACCTCACAACATTTTACGGTGTAAAAGTAAATAATGCTTATGAATGACATGCTTGTTCTAATTATTACTGTGACACATTACAGTACCCTCAGATTCTTTATTCTGTGATCCTGTGTGGCTGCAGTTTTATGCAGAATAGAGTGAAAGAAAAAGTTCTGGAAGTGTATCCTAGTGGCACTATAACAATCTTACTGTTAGTGTCTGATTAGTAAGAATGTGAAGACAGAACTGTTAATTCATGAAACCTGTTCAATGTCACTTTCTGCTGCAAGGTACCTGGCAGAGATGTCCGTTGCAGCAGTGTCAAAACAGTCCCATGTGTGCCTAACCTTCTGCCTTGCCTACCACATCCTGCACGCACTCTAATATCGTCCAGCTGTTCGCAACAGTTTGTAGGTGTTCCTCAGTTGACTTCATGGATGAAAGTTCAGTAGAGAGTGTAGAGGTGGTAGCTGTAGAAGACACCCAGGAAATTGCAATAACCTGCCACAGTATGTATCCATATTCATAACATTTATTGTACATATAAGTACTCTGATTTATTACAAATTATGATAGATTTTTTAAAATTATGTACCTTTAACTACCACTCAGTAAAAGAACCAGAAACTCTTTCCCTAGAGTGAAGGAATGAAAGCAGATATTTGACCACTTGCATCTGTCGAGTGCCGAGGTGTGTGAGGTACAGTCAAACCCCAATATAGTGCCACTGTTTGTATGCTCCAATTTGTGGCGATAAAATGGAATACTCTACAACAACAAATTTCTGTACACAGACAAGTGAGGGTGGTGCTATATCAGGGTTTCACTGAATACCACTTTACCTCTATGGCCCTATCACTGCCATAGTGTGCAGCAAAGACATAAGCAAATCTCACTTACAGATATATAATGTTCAGTAGAAAGATTTCATATGTACTGTATGTTCACTTCAGTATGTTTAATGATGCTGTCCGTTACTAAGATTATGTAGCATGAGTAAAAGATGAATGAGTATGAAGTGTTGGTGGGATTACAATGAAGGGAGGAAACTGAAGTACTTGGAGGAAAAAAGTGAGTGCCGTTTTGTCTACTACAAATACCACATGGAGTGGCCTGTGATCAAATGCAGTCCTTTGGTGTGAAGCTGGTGACTGAGCAATGGCACAGCCCCATGTTCACTTTAATGTGTCAGGGACTATTGAGTTTAATGGTGATGGTGATTACATTTAAATGGTGATATTTCTTTTATTTGGAAAGGAATTATGGGTATATTTTTATTAATTTCAAATTATTATTTATAATTAACTTCTTTTTTTGTGAACACTAAAGAAGCTCTGAATATCATAACATTTCTACTTATAAGTTAAAGTGGTGAATAAAACAAATCTTTGGCAGCATTCTTTCATGCCAATTGAAGTAAAAATAGTATACATATATATTTTGCACTTCACATGTGCCACCATACCAGTTGCAATTGATCTTTGCAGTGCTGCCTTTCTTGGTTCTATCTCTTTGTACTTAATCACAGCAAACAAAGTAACAATAAATTTGTGTGTCTGTTTCTGTTATGACAGCACAAACAGCTGCATTGTGGAAGTGTAGAAGTGACTATAGTACAAATTCTTATCAGATGTAACAATTCAGATCTAAATAATTCCTATGACTATTCACAGATTCAACATCCATCACAAAAGGAATAAGAAACTTAACATAAAAATTATTCCACTATTTTCTAATTAATTTGTACTTGTGACTAGAATTTCATACAACATCATTTGCTAGGGCCTGTTCCATCTCGATAAGCGTAGCATAAAGACGACGTTTTATATCTTCAGAAACAGCTGCCCTTGGACTGTTGAGGTCTGTGTCAGGGTTTGCACACAGGCGAAGCAAAGCTGCCAAAGATGATGGCGTGTGTTGTGACATGAGCAATCCTGGTACAATCACTGTGCCTGACAGTGTCCAGCCCAGGAAGATCTTTTCACACACCACCTGTAGAAATGCATGTGAGTTAACAGTTTTGAAGTTCACAGTTTCATCTGCTTGCTTCACATGAATGAGAAAATCGGTGTCACTCTGAGGAAGAACAGAGATAGAGAATGTTCGAAAACAAAGAGCTGAGGAGAATATTAGGACCAAAGGGAGAAGGAATGTGAAGAATATGAAAGTTTGTATTCTTTGTCTACCACTGTACTGTTCTGATGAATAAATCTAGAAGTCTAGTAGCATGGACAGTGAAACAACTATATAAAGATTTTAGTATGAAAGACTCACTTTGGGACATAATACTGCAGTGGATCTTTATTTTTTTTAAATGTCTGAAATTAAAAAATTCCTGCAGCTGTGATAACATTGTTTGTTGTCATTCCTTCTCTCTTTTCCTTTTTCTGAAAGGCATATCTTATCTGCATCCATATCACAGTCTAAGATTTCTTGCTTTAAGATTAGGATTGTAAGGTTCCCTTTTTGTAGTCCTGGCCAGAACCCCTTATATATATATATATATAATGCACATTTTTTCCAATTTATGGTTTCTCAATTTCATGGTTTCCCCACATTTAAGACATGAAAATTCAGTCCCTACGCAGGTTTGGAATGTCAAGTCAGGTTTCTTGTTTACAGCTTTGCAGTTGGGGTTGTGTAAATAATGCCATGATCATTTGTAATGGACATGAAGCAATGTTAGAATCAACTGTGGACTATTACAGTTGTGTACCATTGATTCTAAACCATTAGTGTACTTGCATTTGGTCAAAAAGCTTATGGCAGAAGCCATTTACACATAACAGCATTTCTGGCTGAACACCGTTATTGATTGATCATGCATTGTGGATGTAAGCTATCTTATGATTGGTCATCATACACCATACTGATAGAAGAATGGACTCACAGAATGTCATGTGGAATGAAACTCTAGTTTATTGTTCAAGGCCTTTCATATCCCATAAGGCATGTAAAAGTATAAATATATAATGGATTGTAAAAAAATATCATTAGGTTTAAATGTGAGTGAATATGTGTATGCAACCATAGTAGTAATATTGTTTCATTCTGTCACAAACTTGATTTTAGATTTCTTTTAAGATATAAAATCCTTGTCTTCCGGACAGACCTTGAACAGGGATTCTACTGTATGTAGGAATGTTTATGGTCAATCTCAACCAAATTTCACATCCCTAGCTCCAGTGGTTCTCCAGTTATCATCACAAAGCCAAAAGCTAAAGAGAATTTTCACATATGTACCATGTTATTTTACATTCTACAAAAAAATTACCTCCAAAAAGTTGCATATTTTTCCAAGGTCTGTTATCACACATCTGTTCTGCACCTTCAACTACAGTACAGTCACCCCTGTCTCAAGTTCACATGTCCTTCATGTTCTTATTACTGAATGGAGGAAACTGGAAGATGGCAGTGTTCATACCAAGTTTAGTAAAATTTAAGTCTGCTTGTTTAAATGATGAAATCAGTGGACACTTGGGCAGCCTGGCAAACTCATTAAGCCTACCTTCTTTTTTGTCTGAAGGAAGGAAAGTATGCTAAAAAGTTTGCAGCTAAAAGCAAATAAAGAGATACTGAAGGATGGAATTTAAGCACCATAAGGACAATACAATGCGATAGGAAAACTTATAAAAAGGGAAAAATCCCAAGTAAAACAAGAATTCTAGTTCTTTAGGTTGGTATGGCTGTTTTATGCAGCCCATCCAGACGTAATGAATATTAATTGGTTAGTGATGCTCGGAATGATTTACCAAGACTTGTTTAGCTTCCTGTCCAGAAGGCTGTTTAAGAGACTGTCTTACCTGGAAATTATTGTTTGTGACTGGCAAATCACAACGAGAAGTAACAGAATTGCATTTAGAACGGCAATCAAAAAAGTCGCAGTCTTCATGTTGGGTACAGTGACGACCATCAGCGGTCACATGTCCGGCTACTGTTCGTGGTAGGACGGAATCAAGGTCAAGAAACTTCAAACGCTGGCTACCCTTTGTGAGGCCAAAATGGCTCATCTTGATGTCACATAGGTGGAATGGTTCAGCAAGGTTTGTCTCTAACTCATCTAGCAGGTCCATAATAAGAACTCCAAGTTTCAGTCTTGTGGCCCATTCCTCACGGGTCTCTCCCATTGACATCACGCTAGAAGACATCTCCACAGGATCTACATACTCAACAGCAAAAAATGGGCCACAAGTACCAAGCAGCTGTGGAAAGATATCTCTGTCTGCATATAAAATGGAACATAAATATTCATTGTCTTGAAGCAGAAACCACAGATTCTGCATCTCAACCTGTCGCATCAGTGACTTCTCCTTTGCTCTTGAGAATCCAAGACGGCTTAATCGACTCAGCTGATCATTAGAAATTGTGAGGTTCAATTTTGATACCACAACATTACGAACCATTGTATCAAACTCATCCTCTGTTGGATAGTGTTTTGCCCCATCACTGTCAAGCCAAAACACAGGGTCCATATTTTCACCGCTGGCTTTTTTTGAGGCTTTGAATACCATTCGAATGCCTTCCCACTCTGCAGAGAAGACAGCTTCCTTACCAGCATGGAATGCATGACATGTCAATGAATGTATTTGCTTGTCAACACAGAGTGGCTTGCAGAGACTCCCCATGGCTTCACCTTTCCTGTAAAGATGGCACTGCAACAAATATACACAGCACTTGAGGTATCAATCCTCTAATGGTTATTGGGCCATTTATTTCCTATAAAAAATTTTTTGTGAATATAAACAGGAAGCATACATCCCATTTTGAAATTTCTGAGAGATTTCGAAGAAACATATCTCGTGTTATATTATTATGCTGAAACCTATACCAAATGCAAGTAAAGTCTCAAGAACAGCTACAGTGTGTACCTCAGGAAGGACAACTTAATTAACCAGTTACAAATTAGTCACTTTTCCCACATCATTCATAAGGCATGCTACTGTGTGACCCACTTAACGATGCAGCTGGTGAGGTGAAGGCTAGTGCTAGCAGTAGACTGGGGTTGCTCTTAAGGGGCAATGATGTGACCACTTACAGACCATGCAGTTAAGAAACCAAAGGGATAAAGAAGTGGGTGATGGGCAGCAGTTGATATTGTTTATGCATGCAACACAGTTTAAATTTGATTTGGTTTACTATTGGTTTATTATACTAAACTTTACAGAACTTGAAGACAATATTAAGTTACATTAGGTTCATTTGAGGTAAATGCACAATACATTTTGAGTCCCAAATTATGGCATGTTCCAAGCTAATTTTTGAGATCAAAATTTTACTTTCTGATTATATTTGTTTTAGTTTAATACATTTGGTTCAGGCAGTGTACTTTGGCTACCTTAAGAGGGGCCTTTAACTGTATTGACTTCTCATATTCTTGAATTTCAGTAAATTAGATCACGTAGTAATATTAAACCTATGGTCCTACATTGTAACACCAAAAACTGCTCTGTATGGTGAAAGGCACATCACACGGAGTGTAGTATAACGGTGGTCCATAATACTTTAAACAATAACGATGACGATGGTAATCACAAGACTAAGTTGCACAGACCAAGTGACACATAAGGGTAAGCAAACCAGAACAAAATAGTTTTCATTAGAATTTGTGTGCAATAACTAGTCATTGAAATGCATAAACCTGTTTACTCTGCATAATACGCAACTTACAGTAGTAGTACTCTGAAGAAAAGTAGGCAGCTTCCTCACTGAAACTGAGAAATATGCGTTGCATGCCCCTACATCAAGTTAATCTGACGTGACATAAAATCAGGGAAAAGCTGTGTCAAAATACTGTCCGGTCGGCGGGGAGGGAACTTCTGTCGTAATCTGTACTTTATCCATTCACACTGCACTAGGAAAAGCGAGCCTTACAATAAACGTTACACCGTCCTGGAAGTGCCTAAAATGGGATCTGGAAATGGCGTTATACTAGAATTTGGAAAACGGAATATGTTAATATAAAGAAAGCAGTACTTACTAGATGACTGACATGTTGCCAAGTCTCGAAATTAGTGCACATAATTCCCCAGTGTATGAGGTAATATGTAACTGTTAATATGAGTATTATTAAAGTTGCTGTCACATAGCGCCGTTGGTAAAGAATGCCTGGTAGTCTTCTTAAATGCAACATTATTTAGATGTCTTATAAGGTTCAGCCATAATACTGCCAGGAACTATGCATTCTCATTCTGAAGAAAGCATTTTTAGAAACCTAACAGGCATAAAACACGGCCCTCTGTTTGGACCGCCATATTTGATTTGTCGGGATGGCTATATAGCTAACGACAGACAGAAAATGGCGAGCGTTCGACTGCATATCGAATCATCACACGAAGCTTAGTCATACAATTCGAATATATGGATTGCTGCAGCCGTGTGCGAAGTGTGTACTTTACAACGTGCGCAAATCTTTCTGTTTGTACTCACAGAAACGAAAAACGTATGTTAAAACAATTTGGTTTATGTGGAACGCAATGTCTAGACAATTTGTTTGGGGCTGTCATTTGATCTGAAAGTTAAATAAAAAAATTCTAATCGAGGTATGCCCAAATTCAAGTCCTGTCTTCCAAAACAAAGGAGACAACTTCCTTGATTTTTAAAGGATTAAGTGCCTATTGCACCTTAGAATTCTAAAATAATTAAAAATTCTATTATGAATACAAGGTCTGTGACACCATCGGACATAAAAGTACAAGGCACAGACAGTAGGACTGAAGAGATGAGACATGTATACTAAATTGTACTTGGGAAATAAATGGAGGAAACCACCTGCGATACGTTGATGTTGAGATACCCTTAAAATGTCCTTGGAAAAAAAAAGATTTGTCTAATTCTGGATAGTGATCAGTTGGCGACTACAAGCAATACTGTAATGGATTTTCAGATTCCTTGGATGGCGGAAAACTTCTTTCATATCCAACTGCCTAAGGTTTTTCCACCATGGATTTATTTATCTGGTATCGTCTCAGTGGCACGCGTATATAATGCATTCCATGGATCCAAAATTTTGCCACATAGAGAATAGAATGTAGAATAAGTCTAAAAATACAATATATACAAAAGTAGAACCAGGCGCTCACCTAGGGGGAAGGTGATGAGCTGCAGCCCCCCCCCACTCCAACACAATTCTAAATTTAAAAAAACATATTTTTTAGATACATTGATATCAGAAGTTTGGTACGACTTACTCTTCAGCCGAAATGAGCCGCTGAAATAGGCTGGTGACTAACACATTGGAATTTTGAAGAACAAATAAAATTAGGAAGCCTCAGATGAACTTAAAAAACAATGATATTAGACCTTGCCGTCATTTAAATTAATTGAATGACTCATGGAACATGTAGATGTATTGGTATGTATAAAAATGCAGTTGCAAATAATGGTACGTTATATATACTGATGACATGATGTTTATAACATTGTTTTTAAGATGAAACAAATTATATATAACCACACTGTCAGCCTCCCCCCCCCTCCCTATATAAAAAATTCTGGGTGCGCGCCTGACTGAAACGATACAAAAATATTATAAGTGTTTCACAAACTGATACATTATATACACATGAGAATAAGATTGAACAATTTTTTAAGGTTAGAAATTCATCAACATAGCAAAAGGGATGTGCAGTTAAGTCTCTTCGTTACGCTACTTTAAATTGGGTCTTTGTGAATTAAGAAGGGTAAACTGGTGACATGTTTGATGCCAGCACAGTATGTGTTTTTCTGGAGAGAGAGAGAGAGAGAGAGAGAGAGAGAGAGAGAGAGAGAAGATTGGCAGTTGGTCTAAGAGTATGGTAATTTGCTTTGTGTTATTATTTTGTACAGATTAATTTGACACTTTTCTTGCTTAATTGAATTTAATTGTATTAATGACAGTATATATTCACATGGAAGAGATAGAATCTCTAATATCTTAACTTTTTTAAGCCTATTGGTTACATTATGAACCACCAGGTTTAACATTAAAAAAATTCCACAGCTCACACCGTTTTTAGGTGTTTTGTATGGACCTCGGAACAAGCAACGACTTTTGTCTTATGCATTATTAACAGACTGCGTTTCTATAATCGAGGTGGAGAGTGTTTACTGTGCGGTACACACTGAGTCCTTATATAACACAGATGATTGCCTATATTTTGCATGAACCGCAATTCAAGCACTCCTCCAGTGCAATCGGTGTCGAACATTACAGTTTTGTGAAGAGAGATTAGTTTTCATCCTGTGAAAGTGTCTTCATTTTCAGGATTCTGCTCTTCTGAGTTGTGACCCAGAATCATGGGGTAATCGGTTACCGACGTTTCGAAGTTACCTTTATGGTGACGGCAGTACATTAGAAACGCCGGATAAGTTTACCTCTTAATGCAGCGTCTTAGCCCAGAAGAACGGAATACTTAGTTACACCGCTGCGATAACCTCGGAACTCGGATGTCGGTATTGGGTTCGCACACCATCTTTCATTCCATGAGCATTGAATTCAATGATTCCGGTCGGCCTCACAGACTGCATTTAGTTCTCCACATCTCCGTAGCGCTGCGAGCATTGTTACGTAATTCTGTCGTCTGCTGGTTACGCCCACATAGCCCTGACGCACAGACATTCGATTAGCAGATTGCCGGATACAGCCGACGATGTAGTTTGCCGGTGTGGTTATGCCAGCGATCAGGTCTGGCATGATCACGCAGAAGAAACCATGAATGACTGGATAGTGTTTGTTTATATGCTTGGAACTGGACACGGATTGGTCGTCTTTGCATTCTCCCGCGTAGCGGCGGGACTGTCGTCTGCAGTGGGGGCGACCTTGATTCGTCCTTGTGAGTAAGACGCGGCGGGATCCTCGGACGTACATAAGGGTGGAACATATCTCTGACTCGAAGTGGGGAATATACACGGACTTATCTCCGTACCGCTTTTCCTCCGGCTTCGTTTACCGGAGGTCAAGTTCAGCGAAGATAAAAGGCCACCCAGCTGTCAGGTCAGTGCTGTCATTTATTGGGAAGTGCTTGAAAGGTCAAAGGGTTAGAACCCGACGGCAGGAATGAGGTGCATATCTCGACTGTGTGGTCACAACTCTTATGGTATTGACGGGGTAGTAGGTTAGGAAAACGGTGCTTGTGTGTGAATGTGATGATGACAGACGCTGAAGTCCTTCCTGGAGCAGCATATCGGGGGTGTTTTGAAAATAGTTCGATGAAAACCGAGAGTATGTGTACTGCTACAGGAGTCTTCTGACAAGTACGTAAACTCAGAAATTAATTGTGATGTTGACATAAGTGTTGGCACTTTCTTCATTTAAGTATTATACGTTCAAATTTGTTTCTTGCAAACTACATTTTTCCGTTTGATTTAAGTACGCTTTCTGTACTGCATATGTCTAAAGTGGCAGCGAATGGTAAGGTAACTGGTACTAAAGCCCTAGGACGTTGACTGGGCCCTATTATAAAATATTATCTGAAATATGTCTGGAGAGACTAAGGTAAACCGCGGATAACCTCAATCAAGATAGATGGCCAGAGGGTCAAAACTCGAACCTGGTACATCCCGAGTACGAAATAGAAGTGTTAACCACTACGCGGACAGGAACTGGTTTTGCTGCTTCAGGTAAGGATGGGGAAGGAGAGGGGTAAGTTGATTCGTAAACACCTAACTGAAGATGACTCTTTTCATTAGTTTATTCAAATTTACATGGACGTATATAACGGAAGGTGTGAATTGGTTGGGTCTGGCTCAAGAGAGATATAAATGGCCACAAACAGGTGTAGTGTAGAGAGAAACAGAACTTCGGATTAAAGGGGAGGAGGCAGTATGAAAAATCTAAGCGGCAGTCATCTTCACAAATGAGTTAGGTATACGGATATTTAAAAATAACCCATGTATTTTTTTTTTTGCAAGCATTCGAAAGTTCAGTGAAGGGGGAAACGTTTGTCCATGTGGCCTAAAAATTACCCAATCTGATGTCACATCGAGTGGTCAGTATTTTTGCTTCGTGTTCTGAAGATCCCGGGTTTAAGGCCGGCGGCTGATTTCCTACTGCAGGATGTCGTGGTTTTGCACAATGGTCTTCCGGGCAAATCCCACAATAATACTTTGTTGTAAGTAAATACAAATTAAAATGTCATTATGACCGCTTCCTTCCACAACCTTTCCAGGTCATCATTCACTAGTCATGCTACAATTCGACACTGTATAGTGTGGGGTACCGACAGTGGCGTAAAGAAAACCGTGAAGAAAGGACGCAATCAAGTTTGCGGACTAAATTCAGGACATGTTAATGTAAAAGAGCCTTACATGTTTGCATGTGTGTACACGGTGGTGCGTTGAAATCCTTATTGGAAACGGTGAGTGTAGTACAAAAAATAGTTTAACACAACTACTTTATTACAGACGCAATAGACTTGGTTGTTATAAAATTGCCACGGGTCGAAACATGTAGCAAATTTATAAATATCTATTGTTTCTGTAACGAAATAGTTGTAGCAGACGTTGTTTATCTGTTATATGTGCAGCGTAATTGTGAAAAACAAGATTTCTTGTATAAGTAGGAATGTTATCGGCAAGCCGTCAGTGGAGACTGTATTTACGTGACAGTGTTAACGATAGTGGACGTGGTAGCGACTGTGTAGGCTGTATCAGCTGCATTCGTGGTCAAATAATGGCGTTTTCTGCTTCTCAAATTAAACGACGAATCTTCGTAGTCTTCATAGTTGCACCGCGCATGTTGATAGTATTAAATCCTTTATTTGTCCAACTAATGCACACAAATTATTATAAAATTGTTAAACAGTTAAAATCATTTAAAATTATTATAGTTGCTCTAACGTGTTTCGGTTTACATAAACCATCATCAGGGAGCTCTCTGCCTGTGCTTCGCTAAAGTTACAATGTTGATTTCGGTTACATATCGTTATTTGAGGTTTTCGGTATTGTGGATGCTATGTGCAGCCACAATACCGATAACCTCAAATAACGATATGTAACCCAAGTCAACATTGTAACTTTAGCGAAGCATAGGCGCAGAGCTCCCTGATGATGGTTTATGTAAACCGAAACATGTTGGAGCAACTATTGTAATTTTAAATGATTTCAACCGTTTAACAATTTTATAACAATTTATGTGCATTAGTTGGACAAATAGAGGACTTAAACGACGAATTGTTTCCATTTTCGAACCGATCATTTTAGGTATCAGGTAGGCGATTCCCATTCTTAAAGGCACAGATCGCATTTTTAAGCAGTTAGGAAAAGCTTCTGTTTTAGTGTAGTGACCCTATAGTGTTCTTTGTTAGGAACAAGCGCAAGTGGCTTGTTGTGTGTGCGGTTGTGCTGCTTTGATGACAGACCGAATAAGAATTTGAAAGCTGTGTCCAGACATGACCTTAGTCTTTGATTACTAGGTAATTAACTACGAAACAGGAGAAACCTCATTACTACCTGTCACAACTCGAGATTCGAATCGGGCATGTCGCAGATGCGAGCCATATTTGTTTTCGCTGCACACATCCTCTCGGAAAATCTCACGATTTCTCGTTATTTGTCCGTGTTCCTGTAACACCTTAAAAAAGGCGAACATAATTTCCTTTCACACAATTCACAGCCGCCCTGCTATCGGATACTAGGCGCTTCGTGACTTACCCTATCCCGGTCGCCGATTCGTAATTTTCCCGTAATTCGATTCCATATACATTTAGCATGTTCAGTTTCGCTATACAAAGAAACAAACACGTCGAATTAACTCGATTTTGATTTGACCAGAATGATATGCCGAAGCCACAGTTAGCTTTAACCAAGTATGATAACTAATGGTTTATTGACGGTTGACCAGTTTGACAGTACTGTACAGTGTTGTGACTTAACCCATCGCGTTGCTATCTGAAGTTATTTAAAGGTACAATATCTACAGATAACTCACAGCAAATTTCTTGGGTTTATGGTTGACATTCCATGGAAGATTAAGAGAAGTTTTGTGCTTGGATATAGATATCGCCAAGCGGATAATAAGAAAGACCACGATAAACAACGTTTTGTTATATCAGTAAGGGTACTGCAGGCCGTGAATCCATCTCTATTTCCTCGTTAAATCTGTATCCATCAAGAGTACACCAATTGTTCGGGTAACATCTACATTCAACGTGACTCGTTATGTGTGCAATAATTACATGTTAATCAGTATGGTGTTTGTGTGTCGTGTGGTCGGGTCGCGGCGACGGGAGTTCGGAATGATTGATTTAGTGTTAATTTGGAAATAGTGTCTGGGTTACACGTTTAGCATTTAAGCAATAAACACTAACTGTTCCTGGAAGTTTGCTTCCACGGTTGTCTTATGTCCACGAGAAGCTACAGATACATAAAGTAAGTGGGGACATATCGACCTCTTCTAACCTTGTTCTTGTCTATAGATTTTCAGGTCGTGAATGTTGACTTTCGATTGTTTCAAGCCAGCATCGATAAGTGCAAGTATTTTACATGTCTGTATTTGTTTAGGCGGGAACACGCGGTGGCGCAGTTGGTTAAGGCACTGCGCTACAAGCCGGACGGTCACGGGTTCGATTCCCGATGGTGTCATTGACATAATCCTTCCGGCCGCATTATGGCCCTGGGGTCGAATAAGCCTCTGACAGAAATTAGTACCAGGAGTATTTCCTGGGGGGTAAAGGCGGCCGGTGCGTAGGGCTGACAACCTTACCACCTCTATATGCCGCTTGTCGTGAAATCTGGAAGCCTCAACCTCCTGGAAAACCTCGGAGCCTGTCCAGGGATTGTTTTACCTATTTTTAAAAACCTACTTGTTTAGGCAACACCAACTATGAGTTTAGAGAGAGAGGCATGAAATAAAACTTATTGTGAAACAAATTTTGTGCATCAAATTGGTTAAACATACTGAGATGCACGGTCAGCAAAACGTCAAAATTAGTGGAACTTTTTTTGTTGAGGATTTTGTATAAAATAAACATTGGTTTAAGAAACAATTTGAGGATAGAACGTCTGACTCCTACTGCTCTTAAATTGGTTACATCCATAGATTTATCTTTGGACTAACAAGACAGGAAATTTACGTATGACGTAACATTGGGGCGCGTTCGTGTGACCACTGTTTCCGCGGAAAAGCAATAAGTATTACATATGCTATGTGTGTGTTTGTAGCCTTAGTTATCCAGCACGTAATGCGCTTGCGCCATATTGTCATCTGTTGCCTGTCGTGCTGTACTATATTATTCCACATCATTCTCACACAGGGCACGATTTTCGGGGAAAAAATGACACGGGAAATATGTCTTGTGATTTTCTCTACAACTTTTGTCTGAAACATTTCTCATTCTAAGAAGAACTGAGCGAGATATGATCATGAATGTACATAGATCTTCAAGTAAAGTACCTGTTATTCTTGACATATTTTAACGTAACTTGAATTTTCTCGACATATTTTCGAAAAATTTTTAAATATCAAATGTAATGAAAATCCATGAAGAGGGGGCTGAGTTGTTCCATGCGGTCGGACAGACAAGACATGACGAAGCTAGGAGCCCTTTTTTTTTTTTGCAACTTTGCGAAAGCGCCTGCAAAGGACTAAGTCAGTAATTATACATTTAACAATTCTTGCCTATGCATAATTTTTACTAGTTTAGATTTTTGGTACTTAAATGTGTCTCGTATGACATAGGGCTGATAGAATATTTTGTTCAAAATTTTTATGACTTTATGACGAACCTGCATACAACGCGTCACACGCATAGCTCCAGATATTCACTTTTGTCACCATCGAACACGAAGATATGTCCACTTTTCCAACAGGCATCACGTGGTTCTGTTGCAGTGTACGGTACAAAAAATTTCCTTAATGAAATTAGAATGTTCTGGAGGTCTGATACTACAAAATATTTTAAGACTGAATTAGTAACTGTTAATGTCGCGCTCAACCCAGAATTTTGCTCGGCCGTAATTCTAATATTAATAACAATAACACTTTTATAATTTTGCCCGTCACCGTGCTCATATTACAAATTGCGATTCACTTAAAGACACAGGACACAAAAAAAAAGTATGAGGGGAAAACAAATTTATTCCACTTGCCACCGTGTTTCGGCCCTACAGGCAATCTTCAGGGAGTGCAGTTATTTTAGCGGTAATTAATAAAGTGGGGACCGCGGTAGCGCAGTGGTTAAGGTGCTATGCTACAAATCGGAAAGTCGCTGGTTCGATTCCAGATGGTGTCATTGGTATTTTTCATGGACATAATCCTTCCGATCGCACTATGGCCCTGGGGTCGACTCAAACCTCTAACAGAAATGAGTACCAGGAGTATTTCTTGGGGGTAAAAAGCGGCCGGTGCGTAAGGCTGACAACCTTAGCACCATCCTGTGCCGTTGTCATGTAATCTGGGAACCTTAACTTTCTGGAACCCTCTGGACACCTCGGTCATGTAATGAGACTGATTTACTTTTTAATTAATAAAGTAATAGTACTTTTATTTTTGGGTCAACTAACGTTTTGTTAATGTTTATCTCAGTAATTAACCAACTTGAGGCACAAAATTTGTTTCACAATAAGTTTTATTTCATGCCTCTACATGTTTCGAGCACATGTGCTCATCATCAGGGGGTCACACCTATCACACCTATAGTTGTGATGATACCAGAGGCTGTGTAATGCAATTTTGACCCCCTGATTATGAGCACATGTGCTCGAAACATGTAGAGGCATGAAATAAAACTTATTGTGAAACAAATTTTGTGCCTCAAGTTGGTTAAATACTGAGATAAATATACTGAGATGCACGGTCAGCAAAACGTCAAAGTTTTGTTATTAGTTCATTAGTGCATTAGTAATTTCCACTAGTAATAACCTCTCTGTGTGAACGCTCAGCAACAAACCTTTAATATTCCTTGGAAGACAAAAATAAAATTATTGGTTTCAGCCAAACACAGCAATATTATAATTATTTATTTTAACTTACTGGCGACAAGTTTCGGTCATCAGGCCATCATCAGACCCTCCATACATAAAATTTCAAACAGGTTACATGTTGTGGACGTTAAATTAAATGTCGTATGGGATCCCGCGAAAATTACACCAGTGTCAAAATTATGTTAAAACCTTCGCTATATTTCTTGTGATATAATAAGTGTTGTGTGATGATCTGAAACGAAATTGAAATTAAAATTGATACATAAAGAAAAGTATATTTATTTATTTGTTGAGTCACAAATTACGGTATACGCTGCTGGGCACAGAGTTCGTGTTTTATTCCGTATACACCGACTACTGGATGCTGCTAGTAGATCGTATATGTAACTGTTCCATGTCGCCTTATGACGACGGATATCTATTTTATTTTGAGTGTAAATTGTAGCTATTTATAATAGGATAGCAATCACGAGTTTTTTTTTTCCCGATGTGTTGGGATGGCTCGGCGTATGCTTGTTTGCGTCAAGCTTAGCAGTTAGTGACTTTAATATTCCGTTCCACACAACCGTGTGCCTTTGTTCAAGAACAGCTACGTGTTGCACTCTTAACAGACTGTCATCATACTATCAATATAATGTCTTGAGAAACACGATAGCGTTATCATGCTTAAGGATTTAAAATCCCAGGCATTTTTTTTTAAGCATGTGGGATCCCTGAAGTTTATAATTTTGGTCATACAGCAGCTGACAGTTATAAAACTTTTCTGTAGGTCGTAACGGGATGTTTATTAAAAAAACGCAAAGTGTTACCGTTACAGGCCCGGTGTGGCCCTGAGGGTGGGTAGAGGTATAGCTCTACTCTTCCATGACTGCGGCAGTAGAAGGGGGTGAGTGGTCAGCAGCACGCCCCGGCCGCACTTTACCCCCGGGAAAGACCCGGTACCCATTTTACAGGAGGCTGGGTGGGCCCCAGGGCCGGTATGGACGGGCGGAAAATCTCG
>Ga0123352_10002422_pt1 | contig 25953 bp, 24 predicted proteins | sample TergutLab28metaG_FD_89700 | JGI IMG/M metagenome (GOLD analysis project Ga0123352, IMG submission 89700) | Labiotermes labralis P1 segment gut microbial communities from Petit-Saut dam, French Guiana - Lab288 P1 | ecosystem: Host-associated > Arthropoda: Insects > Digestive system > Gut ...
ACTTTTCAATGGGTGACATGGTAAAGGTGTACATATACTCAGCATGAAGGCGTGTAGAGAAACTAAATGTATAGGTATGCTCATTCTTAATCTCAATACTAGACGGAGATGAGTGGTCAGCGTCACGCCCCGGCCGTTTCACCCCCAAAGAAAGAGCTATCTCCACCCATTGAACAGAGACTGGGTAGGCCCCGGAGTCGGTTTGGACTTCCCGGAGAAAAGAAAACTCTTGCCCTAGCAAGTGGGTACCGTGTGCTTTTCCTCGGGACGCAGTGGCCGGGGCGCGAAGCTGACGACTCTCATCCGTATGCCGTCATGGCGTTCACAGGGACAACGATTGAGTCAGTGTAGGTACGTGATAATTTTTAACAGCTTTTGAACCCAAAATATTTCTTGCGAAGCTGTCCGGCCTGCGACACTTATTTGGCTCCCAGATAAAAAGACACTGCCCACCTCTTGTATAGACTCGGCGCGTGAGTACGAAGTGCTCAGGAGAAATGTCGACTCAGACGCAGTAGGCCTAGAACGGGACTGGAAAGGCATACATGTAATGAGGACCTTCATAATTTGTCCTTTTCCATAAACATTATTCCTGCAATTAATAGTACAATTAAATTTAGTTCAGTTCTTGTTTATTAACGTGCAGAGTCAACAGCGAAGTGGCCGGTAACAGTAAAAGCACAATATACAAACACAAATAACAAAGGGCAATAAACGGCACACACACACACACACACACACACACGAAACGCAAACAGAGCAACAACTGCAACAGTAGTAGTAATAGTAGTAGTAGCAGTAGTAGTAGTAGTAGTGGTAGTAGTAGTAGAAGTAGTAATATTTATTGAGTTCAGTCCAGTTATACAACGCTTTTCATGGAAGTGCTCGTAGATTATTGCAGCATAGTCGCGATGGCAGTCCCCTCAGTATTATGTATTTGAATTATTGCGTTTCCTTCAGTGTGTTTAATCATTTATACTTAACTTCGTCGGAACCTCTTATACCTTAATCTTTCTTAATCGTTTATGCCTTACGCTGTCTTTACAGTAATGAAATCATGGAAGATATGTGTGGTGGTGTTGGGGTTATGTGTCCAAGACGCTCGGAGACACGAGGCAGGCGAACTTTCAGTTGCTAAACCTGAGTACATGAAGGAATATACGGGCAGAGATGATGTAATAATACTGAAATGAATTCTAGATGGTGAAGGTGTGGACTGGATTGAAATGGGTTCGGATAAGTTCCACTGGCTGACTTTTGTGAACACGGTGATGAGCCTTCGGACTTTATAAACGCGAGTATTTTCCTTACCAGCAGAGGAACTACGAAGTTTTAAAGTACGGTCCTACACCATGGAGTAGATAATTAGATGAGATATCTTGGGCTTATTAATACCAGAAGGAGTTTGGAATTATTCATAAGCCCTTATATATTTGATTATATAATGGGAACTGAAACTGTAATTCCTCTCGCTCTGACGTCCCAATTAAGAAAATTGTTGTTTTACGTCTGGAGTGAACTTTAATTAGAATGAAATGTTTTGAAAAGCTGAACGTCCAAGCAATTCATACAACGCTTAATTTCGAGTAAACTCAGGAACTGATTAACTTTTTCGGTGACCGACTAAAAGCAGGAAATATTTGCATTCGAATACCTCTCTTTGTTGTCCCGCTGTGGGCCATAAAAACGTTGCAGCTAGGTACCGTCATGTAATGCGAACTAAATCAACCTGCACTATAGGGGTCGGATTGCTGATGACGACATTAACATTATGTTTTTCAGGTTGACTGAGTGTTTGCCTGTTTTAATTTGAATTTAATGAAAGTGATCGAAAATCGGCTACATGAATAATTGGTTGCTACACCCGTATTTTACTGAACGTGGCTGTTAATGATGAAGACTGACACAAGCCGATGGATGTCGTCTAAATGGTGAGAGCGCTGAAGCCGCCTGGCAATACGTTCTGTTGAAGAGATACACTCAGTTTCACTTCGCGTCTTGTACTCATTCATCTCTGTTAGGACATGATTGGTATTCGAAAGGGCTCTAGTTTTGATTCTCGATCTAGAACACGATGTGACAGACTTTTTGTGGTGTTTTTCACTTCCTCGATGTCGCGGATTCTTTCAAGATCAAATTTGTATTTATTCCGTAAGCCGATAAGTTCAATCTTGTTACGTATTCCAAAGTGCTTAAATATGACCTTAAATGGACCCGAACCTCGCCTATGTGAATTACTCATTTATAATTATCCGTTCGACGACATTTTAGGCCACAGGTCAAAGTTTTGTAGTAGACAAACTCTCGTTAGACGAAAGTGAATCAAAAGAACGGCCTCACTTGTTGCCTGAAGTGTGTAGTGGTGTTATGTGCCAATACAGGTGATCTCATAGTCTATATATCTCTTTGAGACGGTGGAATCATTTTTTTCGATTCCCGCGTCGGCCATGGCTTTTTCATCTCGTTTATCTCGTTGTCCTGTGAAAGTGTGAAGGAATTAATTGGTCTTGTTCGGCGACCAGGACTTCATGTCTTGTAAGACGCAAGCTGCAAGTTTGTGGAAGAAGTCGTGAGGGATAGGTAAATGCCTATTGAGGCAACCTGATTTTCTGAAATGCTGCTACGCTTGTGAGACTTGATGTTCGTACGGCGATTGCCGTCGCCTTTATGGTGGGTACCATCCTCCGTGACACATCGCAAAATTCGTACTCTGTAACTGTTCCACTTTATCGTGTCTGAACAGAAACCGCCATCCCTTCTTAGTCTGATTGGTAGTGGTGAGGGTTGTCTGTTGTTTCCATCATTTTATTGTCAAATTAGGTGTACGTTTCAGGTTACATGGTCAGAGTAAGCTGATTGTAAAGCATCTACTGGTTTCAGAAAATTTAAGGGATGAGGTGGATCAGACAGTGGTTTAATGGAAAATACCCGTTTCTCATTAAACACCACGCAATGGTGATTGCTCAGTTTCGCGTGTATCTCAGGGCCTGTCTGGACACGGTGACGAAGATAAAATCACTCCTCGTTTGTCGTACCTGTAGCATATTCATTGTAGTCTCTGAGATGTCTCGCCCCATGTTGTTGGCGCACACTTAAGTAAGTCTGTAGGTTTTATTTGAAGTGTGGTGGTAAGATAAATGACTTTATTTGCTCACAAGTCATTGAAACCATGTGTTATTTTTTTACTTTCAGGTGAGTATAATCGCTGTTTACCGTAATGTTACATCAAGCGACCCTGGTCCTTATTCTGTGGAATGGTGTGTCGTAAATGCGTCTGGATATACTGCGTTCTCCTGTCGGAAATCATTCTGCGCATTTCATTCCCCTCGGATGTGAGATTTTTATTTCCGCAGTGTCGTTCGGAAAGGTAAGTTACAGAAAATGTCACCGGAAAAAACTAAAAGGCAAGGCATTTTACCACATCTTGGACCTCAGAGAGATGAAGTGGAACATATATGGTTTTGTCTTAAGAGAGAACTTATTGCTGGAAGGACTGTACCTAATACTGTAAGGTATTTAAATCGGTGACTAACGCCTCAGCCTAAGTAATAAGACACTCTGTGCACATTTCTCTGATGTAGATGACGACGGGTCAACAGTAGTGCAAACACTAAAGCTTGTCACAGGGCACGATTTTGATCCAGTTCCGCCCTTCTTTCACCTTCACAGCTTACTGCCATGAGATCCCAGAATACACATCTGTTTGTGTGTAGCAGATTAATGATAATTTTTGTAGACATTTCAAATAGTATTAAGCGCGGTCTCCAAATTTGAAGGAAGAATGTAAATTGTAAGTATTTTCCTGAGCTCATTGTTGAGGAAAATATTTGTACGTAAAGGGGGAAATAGGAGTATATGAGAATTTTAGAATGTCACAGTGCGGGGAGCTTACTGGTTAGTGTATATACTGGTTCAATAATCAGTGTTGTAAGGATAGTGAAACAGTTCGGGCTACAGGAAGCTGATCCTGTAACGTAGTTGAGAAAAGACAAGAAACATTGATCGATATAGAAGGTTGGTAGGTAGGTCCATTCAGAATGTCAGCTTGGAGGAAGGGGAGGGGAATGGGCGTAGTTACAACTTTAATATGGATCTTGGCCTTGTGGCTGTTACATGAAAGGTGGATGGAATTGGATTAGCTTCGGGTCTGATGGCGAGTTGCGGTATTAGCAGTTTTGAAACACCGGGTTTTCTTAATATGGAGTTAGTTATTTCTGTGGCTATTTTGAACAGGTTTAGAACTCACTTGTGTTGACCTTTACGGTAGGTCCACATAAAAGTGTCCCTCAAAGACATTTCGTAATGGTAAATGGGAAGCTGTATACAAGCAGAGTGGCATTCTTGATGCGGACGCCACCATCCTCCCCACTTCTCCCCACCTCCTTGCAAGGTGAGAATTGCGGAAACACAACGTAATGTGAAACTTTAAAAAACTAGATATAGTTGTAAAACGCGCTTGGTGAGGATTGCTGTATGCCAGGCCTGGCGAACCTTTTTGAGGGCGCGTCGTGCTCAAATTGTTTGTAGATGTCGAGGGAATTCTTTCGGGCGCCCATGGGAATTTTGAAGAGCGAAATAAGGTCTTCGAGCCTTCCATAATTATTATTACATTATTATTATTAATGCTTATAATTATAATTGTGTAATGAATTCGTAGTGTCATTATTATATTTATAAGTAAGGCGTCCTCGAAGACTGCGATAGGGAAGAAAATTTGGAAGTAAATGGGGCTGCTACTACAACCTGTTTGAAAAGAAGACTGTAATACGTTTTGTCCAATGTCACGTATTCGCCCAGCCACCGCCAGGTCCGTCACCCCACGTTAAATATCCAGTCAACACTTCGCATCGCCCCAGATTTGTGTAAATGTGTTTCACCCGCGGTATTATTTGCTAGCATCGGTAATTCATATAAAATCTCTAAGCACTCCGATATGTTTATATATGTATATGCACATGTTCCTCACAATATAGAGACTGTGAGAGCGCCAAAACTGGTAGTTTCAGTTACATCCAAATATGTGTTCAGGTTGAAGTTTCTTTTGCTGGTGCGTTTCAGTAGAGCGCCCCGACGAGTGCTGAGACAGTGGACTCGTCCCTTTCATGTGTATCCCCGCCAGTGGGGAGTATGTGTTCAGTCGCCGTGGAAAGAATTTGGGGGGGGGGGGTTGTTTTTGTTGTTGTACTATTTGAGTTGACCATGAGACTCTCCCATGCCGTGAGCGACTATGCATAGCCGTTTGCGGATTCTCTCAATGCACGGTCAGCGGTTGAATGCAGGCGTCGGCTACCCAATCGTCGCCCCCCAAATAGGGTGGTATTCGGCAGCTCACATCAGCCAGCCGTCGCGACACGAGATCATTAACCACAAGTAGGCTGCGAGGTAGCGTGATGTACCTCAGCGTGTTCGTGTCCAAGAAGTGAGACTGCACAGGGTCCGACTCACTTCAAGAGCCGTTGTTCGCCGAGTTCTCAATAAACTTCGTTACCTCAGATGTATCGGTAATGTCCATCGTGTGCAAGCTAGTTGAGTCCGAGGATTACCCACCTGAAGTTGACGTCTGTTAATGAAGCGATACGCGGAAGAAAATTTGTGTGAAATAAAAAACACTGTCACAAATACGGGGGCAGCTTGGGGGGTATCGGTCAAAATGGCAGTAGTTGAAGCAATTTCTCCGGCATCCGGTGCTGTCTGCAAGAGGACATTTTCATCTTCGCCGTCTGAAGACCAACTAAAAAAAAATATGACCGATGGGGGACCTCGCTGTGCTGGCTGAGAAACGGCAGTAGACGTTTGCGACTCCGCGAATCAGAACAAGAGAGTTCGCTGACATTAATAAGTTGAGGCTAATCGTTACTGTTTCATGCAGTGTCTGTAAGATATTTGCAAAGCGCGCCCTTTAGCTTAGCCTTGTCTCTTCACTCGTCTATTCGTCTGATTAGGATTGCGAATGTGTATTATATATGGCTCAGTAAATTAAATAAAGTAGCATAGAGCAAATATTTGGTATTATTGTCCGTATTTTCAAATATCGGAAGTACCGTTTTTTTCGCGACTGCTTATAATGTTTTCTGTATTTTATTAAAAATGACTCGGTCCACCCAAACCCACTGACCCACCCAGGGCACGAAATCGGGTGTTGCCACTGTGCTGTTAGTGCCAAATTTTACATTCCGAACGCGAGAGGCGCGTTACATGTCGTCGGCGTCAAGCCTCAATCTATACGTATGTAAAAGCTGTATTTTCAGGACCGTATGCTAACTTGTCGCTTCCATTTAAAACATTAGTGTGGAATTTGATCCGATAGTCGGAGGTGGCAGTACTGAGAGATGTGCCACTTTACCCACCACAAATTCTACATCGATTGCCCTGGGTGCGAATGCAGTCCTTGTCGTAAGAAGCCGGTAACTAATGCCGGACTCTTGGCACGTCCTTTGCTTATCTTTCCTCAGCACCTGGGAGAGACCCTCAACCCTGCAAAGGAGCACGTCACAGTGCGACAAGACTGGTAACCACACCCTGTTTCCGTTCGCGTGAGTGCCTGCTTTGTCATATTCCCTTGTGTTTCTTTGTTCTTCACAGCACCGCCCATCTCTTTTTTTTTTTCTCTTTTAATAGTGTTGTAAGCACATCGCATTCAAAATATGGAGGAGATTAATTTCATAAATGTTTGTTACCATTTATTTCGTAATATTTATCTACCTTGTTTTGTATAAAAACATAAGATCCTCGGAGTTATTTTGTCTCCTGCGAGATTTGAGGTTCTCACTGCGGTGGCTACGTAGGTTACTGTCTTCGACGATATGACACAGTGTAGTCTGGTTCAGATGTTCTGAGTAAAAAACACTTTACTTCTTAACGTAGGTCATTTTCTGTTAACTACATGGCGTTGCAAAATGCCGTAGTCGGAATAGTGACCAGACTGCGGTCAGGACGTCTGTGGAATTGTGGTTCGACTGCTGGTAGAGGCAAGACGTGTGTCTCTTCAAAGCATCGTTCTATCCAGCCTCCTATGGAATGGGTGAGGGAGATCCCCCCCCCAGGTAAAAATGGTCGGTGCTTGAAGCTGACAGCGTAAAGAAAGAATTGGGTGGTATGAAGGTTAAAAATGATCTTTGATAAAGATGTATAACTACAGCAGCGTACTAGCGACAACGTTTTGTTTCGTTAAATAGATCGGGTTATGAAATAAATGGTTTTAAATTATCATGTAAAATACATATGTTTCATCATATTTCCTTTTACGTGTATTTTAGAGTGGATATAATCAGTCCATTGAATGTTGTGGTTGAGTGGGCTGCGAAAGTGTACACTGTAATAGCTATTTTTATGTCCCGCGGGTGTAATAAATATATCAACCATACAGAGCGGGACTCCAATTGAAATAGTGCATTCCATTCCAGTATAAAGCACGAGGGGTTTAAAACGAGCCCGTCAGTGGCTTGGGGGAGAATGCACCCTGTACAATGACTATTCATCTGTGTGTCTGGAAACAACAAGAAACAAACCAAAACGGTATTTGTGATGAGATGAAGAACCGATTAAGTTTGGGAAAACGGTTTTTTATCATTTAGTTTGGAATTGGATTATTCCATCTTGTTTTGTTCAGTAATCTCAAGGTTAAAATATATTAAACTATAATTTTGTTATTTGTTTAATTTGGATTTCATGCTTGGTCTGTGGCTTCAAGGGAAGAAATTGGTTGGAGGTATTCTCGTGCTTAGGTTCCTGTGGCTTTCTTCTGACGTGTAATGTAGGCTTTCAGGGTTGAGCCGCGGTTTTTCATTAAAATTGTTCTGACGTCTCGGCATACTGATTAAAGTCTGGCCTCATCTCTTTTCCTGTAAATTTGCTTCTTAACTACAGGTCCCCTTCCCTTGGAGTAGTAGGCCTACCACTCTCTAAAACGTGACTGTTAGTTCGTTACTTGTTTTTTAGGCCTCAGTTGTGTTTCACGGCTGTGTTAATTGTAAAGACCTATCTGTGTTAATTTTAAAGACCATCAGGTCTTCTTGTGCGTTATTTTTGCCCGATTTGTACCGAAATCGGCATGTATCGACATATATTAGTACAAGTCCCTAATATATATTTTCACGAAAATCTTTCCGGTGGGGGTCGCCGTGGTCCTTGCGGCCTATGCTAGTAGTCGTTATTACCTTTGCGAATGCGTATAAAATTAACGAGAAGTGAATTAACTAACATTATGTCAAAACGAAACGAGTATGGCTACGGTTGTATTACGAAAGAGTAGCCGAGAGGGCTGTTATTACTGTTCAGTGTGCAGTTGAAGTATTTTTTACTAAAGCTGAGAATATGTTGGGCGACTAGGCGTTTTACTTTAGTACGCCTACAGTTGCCATGCGCTTAAGGAATGAACTCAAATCCATTCTGTTCCCTGTTCCTAAATTCCTCCTAACTTGATAATCAGCACACACATGTGGAGTCACAAAGGTTTGTAATGATAGTATTATCACGGATGATAGAATTTTAGAACTTGCTCTTTGTGATTCTGCTTTCATTCTCTCCTCCTCTCTCCCGCACATAATGGGTTTTGTAAATTACATATATCTCATTTGTTCACCGGGGTACTGCTGCTGCTTTGATTTGCTAAGAGGAGAAGCTTACAAAAGGATTTTGCTCTTGGTCTCCGAAACATTTGCTGCTACTATGACGATTGTTGTGGTCGTTGTTGCGAGAATTCCCTCTCGCTCTCGTAGAATTCTCTCTCTTGTTCCCTCAAGAATCCAACTTGAAAAGGATCCAGTTGTTTAATACACAGACCGATTAGTATTAACTGTGAAGATTGTATCCGAAATTTTCGAGTTCGCCACTAGGATCGGTAAACTCAAGTAATGACGTTTTCTGCCAGTGTGTGCCGTAATGTCGATATCTTTCGAGTCTGTCTTGTGAGTTGTGCAGCCATAACTCTCTGCGTGTGTTTATTGTTTTGTGTGTGTTAAATGTGATCCGCGATTCTGTAATGGCAGATGTGAAGGAACGACACCTTTGTATTACGTTCAGCTTCATACCAAGGATTGCCGCATCGGAAACGCAGGGTATGAAACCTGGAACCAGAAACCAAACAGCAGTCCTGTCAGTGGAAAGGCACTTTCTTTCGACATCTGAAGAAAGCGAGGCAAGTCATTCGAACATAAGGAGCATGTTGGTGGCTTTGTTGTTGATTGCGAGGGCACTGTTCACCAGGAAATGTTTCTCCAGGCCAGATGGTTTTTCGACGTTACTGCTTGGAAGTTTTGCAGCGTCTAAGGGAGCAAGTCTGCCGACAACACCGGAACTATTGCGGGACCAGGACTAATTGATTTACCATGACAGAGTGCCGTTGCACACTTCTCGTGTTGCTGCAGCAGCAATTTTTGGGCGCTGAAATCATGGCTGTGTTTCCTCAACTTTCTGGTTTACATTTGCGCCTTGTGATTTATTCTTGTTTCCGAGAATGAAATCGTAGCTACGACGATGTCGTTTCCAGGATATCCCTGAAATTCAAGAACACTCACTGACTCTGCTACACGCGATTCTGGAGAGTTCCAGTAGTGCGAGAAACTCTGGACCCTTTGCATGAATTCGAACTGGGTCTGCTTTGAAGGCAACAACAACAGACGATAACAAAAATAAACGTTATCAACCCATTCCGAAATTTTTGTATACTTGTATACCTGAAATTTATAAGCTTTTGTATCTTTCAAAAATAAAAAGCACGACGGTTCTTTGACCACACTGTCTTTGCACTGTTTTCGGCATTTTATATGTTTCAAATGTTTCGAATGACATGGATGTAAGATGACTTACGTCATCACATTAATCGAGGAGAGATATGTGGGATTTGACTTCTCTTGTGAAATATGAAAAAAATAAATATTTAAATTATGAGGGTAGTAACGACGATGAGGTTGTTGTTGTTGTTTTTGTCGTCGTCTTCGTCGTCGTAATTTTGTTCCACAAAATCAATAACGTCAGAAAAAAAGCAAAAGACCGTAATCCAGACAAATGAAGGATACAATTAAGCCAACCATAAATGTGTATGATAAAATTATAACGAATCCAGTTTCACCCCTGCTAAAGTAATTTAATGAGTGAAAAGAACAACTACTAGCATAGCAATGAACAAGACAGGCAATATACGTATAAGGTAACACTGAGGCGCGTTCGTGCAACCATTGTTGCAGTGGAAAAGCAATAAGTATTACACATTGCGAATGTGTGTGTGTATTTGTAGCCTTAGGTATCCAGCGCGCAATGCGCATGAGCCATATTGTAAAATGTGGCCTGCCCCACTCTGCAATATTTTTCCGCATTTTGTCATAAACGGTACTGTTTTCGGAAAAAGTTACTGAACACAACATGAGTGTTTTGAGTTTCTCTACAACTTTTTTCTGAAATATTTCTCATTCTAAGAAGAAATGAGCGAGATATGATAAAAAATTATATTGGTCTTAATGTACAGTGCCCTTTATTCTTGTCGGATTTTAATTAAATCTGAATTTTCTCGACGGATTTGCGAAAAATCTTCAAATATAAAATTTCATGAAAATCCGTCCAGTGGGAGCCGAGTTACTCCATGTGGACGGAAGGACCGACAGACGGACCGACATGACGAATCTGATAGTCGCTTTTCGCAATTTTGCGAACGCGTGTAAAAAGACAATCTTAAAGGCGGGCCTGGATAGCGCATTCGGTATAGGTACTTGCTTCGAGCTGGGCGGTCAGGGGGTCGAAACCCGTGGGGGGGGGGGCGAGATTATCCGCACCCGTCCAGACCGGCACTGAGGCCTACACAGCCTCCAATACAATGGGTACTGAGTCTTTCCCGGGGGAAATGCAGCTTGTACATGGCGTTGTCCACCCACCTTCATATAGCGCCGAATTTGAAGAAAGAGTACAGCTATACCTCTAGTCCCCTTCTGGGCCTTCGTGGCCTGTTCTAGGGTGAGCTGTACCTTTACCATTACAGTCTTATAGACATGAATGTCACTACCACCCACATTTTCAGATAATGCTCACCTACCATGAAGACAGTTTTTTGCATAGAGAACCGACACTGAACACTGAGAAGTCTCAACGATTCTGGGTAGGGACTCGGAAGTCTTCCTGTGTCCAAAAGGAAAGGACATTGATAGAAACAAAAAAATAGAGCTTCAAGAACAAAAAATAAATAAATAGTGCATGAGGGTGATGTCTTCTGTCACGTAAGGTATGCAGTTTACTTGTCGTAGTAACTGTCTACATATAACGAACAACAGCAGAGACGACATCGACGACAACAAGAACAGCAAAAACAACGCTGTAGTCGTTTATTCAGTGGCTAAAGCGCGAGATTAATCACCTGGAGTGGGAAGCTGAGCGGTCGGCCTCCATGTAGTGCCAAGGTTAATGCTTGGGACTTTACCTTCACATCTCCTATACGTCTTGGTAGCATACTTCTCACGCCCATGGACACTTAATTGTAATTCAACGTATAACGGACACAAACGGACATGTTATATTTAATAATGGTTGTTATAATTGACAGCAATGGCGATAGTATTTTGTAGTGTATTAATCGTGGAAATGGTGGTGGTGGTGGTGGTGGTGGAAGTAGTAGTAGTAGTAGTAGTAGTAGTTGTTGTTGTTGTTGTTGTAGCAGTCAGTAGGAGTCTACTGTACATAAAATGTAGCAGATAATACTGTAGCGTGAGGCATGGTCTGGTACAAGTGGCCTATTTAACCAAAAGTACAGTCTGTGTCTGTGAAGTAAATGAGCAAATGCTAACGAGAATAAATAAAATAACGGACGTAATACTTTAATACTGATGGTCAAATATTACTGTTAGTGTCCACCCTTCTTCACAGCTGGAAGGTTTTCACTTTGTGGCCTCATACTCTGGCAAATTTCACGTTTTCGTAGTTCATCCGTTCTATTAGTTTGTTAACGTTTCGTCATGTTGTCAGTACTGCAAAATTTTAAGATGACACGTCCCCGTTGTGCTATGAGTTGCATATATATATATATATATATATATATATATATATATATGTGTGTGTGTGTGTGTGTGTGTGTGTGTGTTGATGACATCATGGAACTTTTGCATGTTAATAAAAAGGGGATACACATAGATAAAACAGAAAAATTTTATATCTGTAAGGAAACAATAAGAGGAAATCAACTGAACGATAAACACACAGTTACCCAAATAAAATATTTGAAGTAGTACTGAAAGGGGGAGGTCATTTGACTAGGGTCTCTTCATTTCAAGAGCCTGTCAGTTACACACAACGAGTGCACACCGGTCGCAACACAAATGTTAAGGTAGCATTGGCCTTCATCAAGGCACATCACAATATTAAGGTGCTAGGTTTACTGCATTCGAGAATATGTGAGTACATAAATATTTTTAGTTTTGATTATTATTGAACATTACGAAACTCGGTAAATTCCCAAGCCACACCACACATTACCATCAATTACTGCAGATACCACCCCATATCAAAGTAATAATCGCGGAAAAGAAACCTAATTCTTTAATCTACAGGGGATCACTAGAATTATTGATATTGGAAGATTCACCCACCATAAACATTATTACTCCGCATACGTGTTGTGTTCACCTGTGCCTTAAAATATAATCCCTTATGTAGAAACCTTATTGGAATTCTACTGCCTACAAATGTATATTTTTTAATTTCTAAAAATTTAAAAGAAAATTTGTCCTTTATTCTTTTTATAGTATTACGAATTTTCATATAATCTACCAAGGCATCTTGTACTGTTTCTCTGTGTTTTACCGTGTATTATTATTATTATTATTATTATTACTACTACTACGTAAAGGTGAGATCTCATATTTGCAGCTGTAAATATTTACCGAGTTATTAAGGCCTCATGATGACTTTAAAAAATAAGTCGAAACGTGGTGCCTAATTAACTTGTATTGTAAAGTTGTGTATTTCTGTATAGTGAATAAGTTTATAGAAGTACTGTTACAGTTACTTATACTGATTGGCAAGGGACCTTCATAACCCACTGACGACTGACACTTATCTAAATTCTGTATCAGACTTAAGTTTGTACCTCTCAGAGGACACTGTGTACTTTAGATAGACAAGTCAGTTAATGTTGTTTAGGGGCAGACTGGGTGCTTATTGTGAGATACATACGAAACTCTTCAGTATACTGTGTGACAAAAGTATGGGGTTTATTAATGTACGGCACGTCTAATTATCAGTGGCTTTTAACGGTTAAAGTAACCTGCCGCCTGTCATTAATGAAGTAGTGGCATTGTTTTGAACATTTGTGTTTTTTTAATTCTTATGTTCGTACCGTGCATTTTGATACATGTTAATACAGTACCTGTTACACTATAAATTCATTACAGACACTACTAATGTATGCAGCCATATCACCACCGATTTAATCGTACACGGATGCATCATAATTGACTGTTTTAACAAAGTGTAACTTTAGCAAGCACGGATAATGAGCTTCCTGAAGATGGCGTGACTACACCGAAACATGTCGGAGCTATTTTAATGTAAATTTTAATACTGTTTTTAAGACAATCACTTGTGCATTCGTTGGTGAATAAAAAAACGTTGGTTTTTTTAATATTTGAGAAATGATGAGTTAAATGAATCGGGGGGTCTGGGAAAATGTGCAGAGTATTTGACTTTCATACCTAAGTCGTGTTGCAAACATTGCAATAGAAATGCCGCTAAAGTTTACCTACAGAAACATACATATTTACCTCAATTTTAGTGTGAACACAGCATCAGCACGTTGGCAGACGAGTGGCAAAATATCTTACACATTTGACTAGTTTTAATATTCCAGGCGCTGTCCACTTTCATGTGTCATGTTTTGGGTTTACGTGTTTACACCTTCTGTTATTATCTCGTCCATATTTATTGTCGTGTATCACTGTGCTGCCTAAAAATGCGGGACGTCCGAATTTGTAACAGAGCTCAAAGACACCCTAATTGCATTTTATCTGGTTTTTCGCAGTCTCTCCAACATCTGCTAGAAACTTACGGTGATCAAAATGGATGCCCTATCTCTTATCGTCTCCTTTGAAAAATTTGAAAATACCTTGCCTTTTTATCAGCTTTTTGGATTAGTCTGTGCTCTATCAGCCCCAATTAAAATCTGCTGCTATCAGTTCAGCCCTGCCCCGTTCTTCCAACGGGCATATTTTCTCGTGGAACATACTCTGAAATGCCTTAGGTTTAGGAGATTCTTCTCTTGTTTCACTGTGGTTCTACGTTATTTGCGATTGTTTATGATGTCAGATTGTAAATCCTCTTATCAGATTATCGTCATGATTTTAAAAAATTATCAAGTTAATTATGAAATGCGAGTGAAACGAGTGTGCCATAAATTTCTGTCTCAAATTCCTTTGCTCTTTTCGACCATGAAGTTAACATTAATGGATTCGATAGTAAACTGTGGTCAGGTGCGATGAATAGACCTACGCTGTGTTGTCTGCCCTTAGTCATGAATTACTGTGGACGTCAACAGTACCTGAGTTCAAAACAATGGATTGCTTAATTAGTTTATTGTCGACTGAGCTACATGTGTTATCGGTAGCTCTCAAATTAAGGTGTTCCCAGGTAAGACCCATAATGGCTATTTTCCTATAGCCCAGACTCGTTACACACTAAGTGAATTTACGTTTTGGTATTGACATTTCTTGGTTACAACGTTATGTAACGGCCGTCTTGAATTGGGTTGTAGCATTTTGTGCACACCAAGTGCTGTTGTTGATACTGCCATGCCTAGTTCTGCGTGAGTTGGTTCGTGAGTTGCCGTCAGCACTACGTGTAATGTTACATGACGAGATCCCTTTGGATCATGTATTTTCTGCACAGCCCAGAAAGAACAAGCGGCTGTGATTGTGTCGCCAAGGATGCTTACTGCTGTGTGTTGTTGTTGTTGTTGTTGTTGTTACAGCAGTGTGCACGTGCACTGGTTGAAGTGTAGTCTGGAGTTGTAACATTCAAAGACTTTTAACCTTTATGATGGAAGTGAGGGCGAATAGCGCTTGAAATAGTGTTGGACATATAAACCTTTGTTGCTGATACATTCCCAGATGATGGCACCTTGGTGCTGAAATATGTAGGAATTAGCACCTACATGAAGTGTGTTTTGTGATATAATTCATTGTATTTTAATTAGTTCGTTTTGTTGATTTTTATCAATACTTAATATGAGAAAATGCATGGCATGAATAATATACAATCGACCAGCAAATGTGTGACTGCCGTGACGAACAACAGAGGCCTATTAATTCGTGACTCCTCTTACGTTCCCCTGTACAAACTCTCGTTCACAATTTACTGCTTCGATCCAGCAGATTATTCGAGAATAATCCCACACTGTATACATTTAAAACAAATGTTTATGTTTGAAAGAGGGGGACAGTTTTTTTTGAATGGAATTATTACCTTTTCTGTGCTTGGTGCTGTGAGTTCTCATGTGTTCTATTGGGCATGTTAACTCGTAATCCGTTGTAATTTGGTTGCCAAAACCAACGCTTTGTTCACGAGATTATGGTAATGTCATAACCAACAGCTTTAGTCGGATTATTTTGAGTGTACCCCACTTGAAGCAGTCTGAACTGAAACGTTCCTCTGGTGCGTTTTTCATGTCAATAAAAGAATCATTTGATTGAATAACGCTCTGCTGTACGTGATAAAATAACAGGATTTGGGAGTTTTAAATTCATGTCCTCTGATTGACGCTGCATATGTGCTTTGTGACCTCTGGTACTCATTATTTAATAATACCGGTAATCGCATTTTAAAATTGTTTTCGCGGTAGTCACGAAGTTACTTATTGCAGCTCATTAAACAGGTTAATTGATGCATCGGTTGTACAGGACGTGTATTATTTTCGTTTCATGTGACTAACATCATTGTTCTCATTTGCTTCTTGTTTACTTCGGCTTTTTTCTTTCTTTCTTTGTGACGTCACATGTTTTCGTGATAACAAAATGCAATGATCCTATGGCGGTCGGCCACATCAGTAAATTTCAAACGTACGTTTTAGACACTCCCGTACCGATGCGATATCTGGTATTACGTGTGTGTGCGATGGGCGTGTTGATCTGAGGGATTTAGGTGTTACTGTGTGGCAAGTTATTGAAGGTATCGAAGAAAACTGATTTTATGGGCCTTGCCAAACCGTGTTTGACCTGAGAGTGAAGCGGCTGTTTCAGTGTGATGATCTGTTTTATTGTTTTACAGTGCCATATTTGCATTTACAAAGTTGTAACATGATCCATTTACATGTTGTATTGATGTCATGTGTTTATCAGGACCTGCAGTGACTGTGTTGGGCTCGTTCTACATTAGGCGCTACACATTTCGGCATTCGCTAATGCTGTCTGCAGACGATTAGTACATCTGTGATAATTAGATACGAAATTAATACTTTTAATCCCTCAGTGTCTGACCTCAGGTAATCAGGTAATATTTTACTGCTCCCTACGAGATTTCTGTAAATGGGGCGTAACCCCCAAGAGTAAAAGTAAATTTCTGCTTCAGCACAGAACTAAATTTTCTAACAATTATCGCAATACCAGTAGCAACAGTAGATAGGTTACCACAATACCGACAGGAAATGTCACAAACCGTTGATATCCGTAAGTAGGTCAATGACCTTCCCCGAACCCCCATTAATATGCAAATGACCTAATTATTATGCAAATTACCTATTTGATATTCGTATGCCTTGATTGATTTGCAATTGATCTAATTATTGTGCAAATTATTTTAGTCCCAGACAGCTTGTCGCCTTTAACCCTTTTGTTTTTACTCCCAGAATGCCTGGCATCTATTTGGCCGCAATCTTGGTTAGGCGTCATCTTGCAATATGGCGGACGCGCTCAATTTTTTAATTCTTTAAATTCGCCATTTTACGAAATGGCTACCTGCGCGCCCTTTTTAATTATAACCTTTCACAATATGGCGGCTATTTTTAAATATAACCCAAGTTTAAAGTTCAGTATTTTACAACATGGCTGCTACAGCGCTCTTTTTAAATATATCATAACTTCAAAACCTACCATTTTTAAATTATAACCCAACTTTTTACATTATTATTGGTAGGATCGAATTCCTTTTTAAGGTGAGGAAAATTATTTTTTCCCACTCTCGGATAACCTACGGCGATCACACCCTAGGTGTATAAATGTTATATTAATAAGGAAAATTAATAAAGTCACACAATTTACAATTACAAACCTACACACAATTATTGGTTATTTATTAATGCAATTTTTGTAATGCAGTTTTTTTATTGTGTGGTTAGCTAGCGACAATGTTTTTACAAATACAATATAAGCTGTGATGTTTTCAAGATAGAATGTTGCGGTGCGGAGTGTTTCAGAGGGGTTAAAACTTGTTTAGGGCGAATAGACTGTGAAGGTAACGGAACCGGGCAAGTGTGTTGACCGCGGTGATTGCTTTCGTTGCCTTAGGCGAACTAGCAGAAAGGGGGTTCCAAGCATCCTGCTTTAACGGAACCGTATCAGACACAGCTGATTGAAACACAACACACTAATATTTTAAAACGCACAATTCTTCCGCGTAACAGTTAGGACACTTACAGTTATTACTCCGTTTCATGAGTTTGTTTTGGGGCAATGTGTAAATTCACTTAATTTAGTAACACACAGACACATTAAAACACGCTGTAATATTTTAAGTACGCACTAATATAATTTACTCGCTTATAGCCATAAAATAAACGAATTTTAAATATGTGTATAATAATTTACTACTGATAATTAGAAATAAAATTAGCGTATAATTCACATCTACATTAAAACACACGGTGAAATAATTTACGCGCATATGAAAGCACTTATTATAAGCCAAAGTAGATACATAAATTTTAGCAGCGTATAATTATTTACTACTGATAATTTTGTACGGTAGAAACGCATAGCGGATCCGCTTTTGCACGTATAATTACACTAAAATATGCTGCAATAATTTAAGTACGTGCTCATTCAATTTACGCCCTTATGAAGCAGTATATAATAACTTTACGTAGAATTATTTACTACTGATATTTAGAAATAATATTAGCGAATAATTTGCAATTACATTAAAACACGGCGATAATTTAAGTTCAGTATAAGTACGCATTAATATGATTTACGCGTCTATGTTAACACTATATTGTATGCTAGAGAAGATATATAAATTTTGTTTAGCACAGCGTATAATTATTTACTACTGATAATTTTGTACGACTTAAAAGAAATACACAGCGTACGCGAAATGCATTTTATACAAGCACTCGCAGGTAGCTAAGGTAACTCATAATGCATTTCCAGTTGAGATAGGAACAGCCACCATTCTAGTCACAATGGCACCAGACTGCTTCCGCTCACCCGGTAGGCTGAAGGATTCCCTTAGCGCTAGGGAGACAAAACATTGTTTAAGGCGATCCGATGGAGTAGAAACAGCAGCCCACCGACACCTGTTGGTGTTTTCTTAATTATTTTGCAGACCTGTTTATGGACAGGCTAGTTGCACACCCTACTGAAGACTAAACAAATCTTCAGTGTGCAGATACCGCGACGCCTTAACTTCCGATGTTTGTGCGAATAAAGAGGGGACCGGTTGATGCTTGTACACATACACTGCTTTTAGCACATTTAACACTCACTGTAGATAACGAATAAGCACTTAAGTTTTTCAGCAGTGTCTAAATTGTGTCCCTTTTATATGTTGTAAATAAATGCATCTTGGTGCCAATTTCGCAAGTTAGTGCCATGGAGAGTCCATTTTCTCCCAGTCGCTAAGTATCTGGCCGCATTCGAAAAACGAAATGAGATCCTTTTTTCCTGTAACAAAGGGTCATCTTTTACATTACTCTGGCATTTTTGAGGAATTAATTTTTACCTGTCCTAAACACACTCATGTCGAAAGTGCTTACCGGTATTGAAGAACCCAGCGTCGCTTAGGCACTTAGCACACTGTTTAGTGGAGGGCGGCGACGTATTAAAACAATGTATTCAAGCTTCGCCTGTGGCGAATTGCAGGTACAGTGGACCGTCCCATTGGGCAGAGTTGTGTTATCTTAACACGTGTTTAAGTGTTTTACGACTTGTAGCTGTAAACGAACAGAAAATTAGTGCGGAGTTATAAAAGACGCACACACTTATAAAACAATTGATACAAATAATAGTACTTATTGCATTCTGGTCGCGAATTGGAACTTAACTCGAAATGAGACCCACACACGTTGCGGCCTCGGGCAGACTGTTCATGAATTGTCTCAGGCAGGTCGCCCGAACCAGTAGGGATTTTCCCGACAAAAGAGACCCGTAATTATCCCAAAAGACGGACTCCATCGCTTATGGTCTTTGAATGGGTCGTTTGTTTGCCAGTGGCCTAATTCTGCTCCACAAATACGCAACAAACTACATCACTCCAGTTTATGTAATAAAATCCGGCTGCTGCCAGGTGATTCTTATCCATGAATGTTACTTGCAATTTTTGAAATGTCTGAGGAAGATCACCTTCTCTCTTCTTATTTAAGAGCTGCACGTCTCTGCTGATAGTCTATTCTGCTGGTGGCGGTTGGATATAAACCAGTCCACCAGTGGAATTATTGCACGAACACATGGCTGGAGAGCGCGAGTGATACTAACACTGTTCTGTGTGGGTGGCCTTAAATACAACTAAACATTTCTTCCCCTTCCTTTAAAATTACGCTGCCAAACGTTTATGGCACCCTCTTTGAAGATAGTGTTATGTTGTAAAGTCATTAGCATACCGGACGTTAATCCGAGTAACACGTGCGTTTATCCTAATGGTTTAAACATTCTCAAAATGTCTTAGCGGACGCAGTATAAATTGTGGTGTTTGAACGGGAGTGGTAGATTCTTCTTTCTGCTTTCACTGCGAATAGAGGTGCCTGCTTGAAACCTGCGCTAACCTGCTACAGCGACTACCAACTTACAACACAGCTACAACTAAAGTTGTAACAGCTACAGCTGCAATAATCACCAGAGGCTACCAGCAACATATCTACAACTGTCGACTTATACACGTGCAGCAAAAGCTACAACTTAGCAACTTGCCACATCTACATTTCCTGACAGATATATTTCCAACGATTAATTTCAAGTAAGTGGTATATTTTTTAATCAAAATATAATAATGGCAAAGAAACTGTTCTTGAATGGAGAGAGAGAGCTATCCAGGCTGCTCACGTTCTCTCTGTCAGCAGGGAGGAGCCTAATTCGGAGGTAGCATCCTATAGCAGAAAAAGTTATGTGTCGGGAATAACAGAAGAGTTACCCTTCATTATTTTGGACGAAACTATAAAATCGTTTCCAAAATTCAACGCCACCTGTCGTAGTTTGTTGATCACGTTTGGACCCCCTGGTGAAGAGCAATAAACCACGGTTTATTTAAAGGAATGCCTTACTCCGTTAACTGATTACTTCGTTGATGAAGTGCGTGATACAGCTTTGGTGGAACTGAGAATTCGGAACACTGAGAATGTGCGGGATAAGTTAGTTGAGATTAGCTTCTGGCTCCCTGAACAGCTTAAACCTGGTGTGTTCTGAGGCGTACTCGGGAAGTCCGTTCAGTGTAATACGTGATTCGGTTTGAGTGACCGTTTCGAATTGCATTCGGATTATGTCAGGATTCGTGCTGGTAACGGTCGTGATAAGACGAAAGGGCGGTCTTTAGATGTGATGAGCACTATTAAAAAGAGTATTGTTGTGAATGCGGCCTTTTTGTTTTCGGCTCCTGCACTCATCTTCGCTATGGCTAAGGTTAACTTTGACGCACAGTACGCATTATATAGGGATGTTAAAGGTTTGAAATAACCTGTTGAAGACCTCTTGAATGCTTCCGGTGCTAATTTACGTAATGCCGAAAGTGTTAAGGAATTTGAACAGTTTCAGAATTATCTTTCGGGCTACAAAACTATTCTGTATGATGGTTTAAGCCGTGATAGGGTCATTTTCAGTGGAAATTCCCTTTCGAACAAGAAATTGTGCCTTCTATATGATGCACTACAGTGCCATTACGAAATTCCAGCTGCAGTTGCCAAGTAGTACATGTGTAACGCATGTTACACTTTATACGACAAAACACGCAAGTGTGACAGAGCTTGCTCCGTATGTACAGCTACTGTACGAAAGATCGGTCAAGGTTTTGTCCTACATGCATCAGGTGGTCACTTGGTGAGAAATGTTTTCAGAATCATTTGACCCTTAAAGTGAAAGGTAAGCTAGTTTGTTAGTGGAGACAAGTATGCCAAAATTGTAGTATGACGGTATCTGGTAATTACAAACATGAATGCTTCAAGAGATTTCGCAGTTATTGTTATAAGGAAACTTCCGGCCGTTTTTGCTACGTGGTAATGGTGATTGTGAATTCGTAGTCAAGGAGTTGTGCGGCTGACAACTCCAACAGTAACAGGGTTTCATCATATGTCTTTTTTTTTTAGAGACTTGCTTCTTGGAAGAAGTACCATCGTTTTTAAACCACAATGAAGTAGGCTATTGACCACGGGCTTAATTAGAATGATGGCGATGTACTGTATTCAGAGCTGTTGGATTTGCTAGATCGCTGGGCATCATCTGCCGTTGCAATATATTGCTTCGGGCCTCAGAAAACTATTTGTGGTCTTATCGACCGTACAGTTATTGATATCACTAAGCTAGGATGCCTTCCATTCGCCGACATAAGTCTACCAGGCATCAGCTGCACGTTTTCGTGAAACAAGTCCAGACATGTTTGTGCATTGCAGACGGCCTATTCATTATCTCAATGGCTAAATTTTTACATTCCTAGTCTGCAGTATGCAAGGTTTCCTACTCAGCCTGTATGTCATTGATGTTTTCTAAATGACGAAGTTGCTTCGTCGTAGGACCTCAAACCACAGGTGAAGATTGTAACTTCTATAGGCCATGTGGTGTTGAATGACATACAGTGGTTCATTCTGGTGCCATTCAAGAGTAATATATCGAAGAATGGAATACACGAACTTGGTGACCTGCGTCGTACCCTGTGAATTTACTGTGGGCGGTATATACGCATCACGATTGAGAACATTCAAGTGTATCTAACCAAAACGAGATTGGTCACAGCTGATGGATTTAGCGGGTACTTGCATAGACAGGCGAGTAATCATGTTTTGTAGACTCCAAGATGTGCCGGTGGAGTGGCGAGATAAGTGTGTTCAATCTAAGTTCTTCTCTACACCTCCAAACACAAATGCCATTGATTTCGATACATTGTGGGATGAAGTAACGTATAAAAACCAGTCTTGTACCAAATAAATACTTATAAGTGTGGATTATTTGATTTGTACACCTATTACAAATGTATTTTTCTTAGAATAACCTATATTTTATGTATTTGATTTGTAAACCAATTAATAACATTGTATTTTTAATGACATTAAAATTGTATATTTTTGTAAATACAAAAAATGTGTATTTGTTTATTGCCCAAATCCTATTTCCTTTGAAAAAAGAGATGGTTCAGCAGGTTGGATTCCAACCCACAATTTTCAATTATGAGTCTGGAATTCTACGGCTCAACCGCCTCTTTTTCAAGAATGACAAAGTCTTAAGTCAGTAAGATAAATTTAAAAACCGCTTTAGCCGCCATATTGTAAAATGTTAAGTTATAATTTAAAAATGGTGGACTTTAAAGTTATAATTATAAAGAGTCCCCTAGCAGCCATGTTGTAAAGTGGTGAAATTTAAAGTTAGGTTATATTTAAAAATAGCGCCCTGGCGGCCATATTTAAAATAGGTAATATAAAAGTAGGTTATAATTAAAAAATTAAGAATTAAAAAAGAGCGCACGTCCGCCATATTGCAAGATGGCGCCTATCCAAGTTGGCGACCAAATAGATGCCAGGCAGTCTGGGAGCCAAAACAAAAGGTTGAAAGGCGACAAGCTGTCTGGGGACTAAAATAATTTACATAATAATTATATCAGTGGCATATCAATCAAGGACGTCTGAATATTAATTTGTTACTTTGCATACTAAGCAAGGCCTATTAATATCAAGTAGGTAATTTTTATAATAATTAGGTCATTTGCATATTATTGCTGTCCGGGAAAGTTAATTGACCTACTTCCGGTATCAAACGTTAGTGACGTCGTTTGCTGTCGGTATTGTGGCACCCTATCTACTAGCAACAAATTAAATTATCAGTTTTCGGTGAGCAGTGCTGATACAGATGTAACAGTTTACCTTCCGCCCCCGTCGCTATTTTCTCAGATTTCGGCAATACATTAAGGGAAGTAATTACACTTTTTCAGTATTCGAGGTTCTTACGGCGGTGGTGGTGAAGATCCAAGTCTTCTGGAGCATTGAGCCATTCCAGTGTTTCGAGGGAACCCTGTTACTTGGTAAAGAGTTACGAAGTTTTAGAGGAGCGTCATTCCTCCTTCTTCACGGTCAAGCGGTCTAATCTAGTTCAGGAAGAGCGGACTATATGGACTGCTTGACCCTGAAGATAAAAGCCATAGGGTGCTCCGAAACGTCGGTAACTTTATCAGTTGAAACGTATAAGACCCTATAAGACTTGAATCTTCAACTACGTACCGAGTCGTACCTGTCGAAACCAATAGGTTTAATTACACATAAAGTGTGTATGAAAGTAAGAAGTAAATAAAACGTTAATCTGGTAATAATGGTGTGGGCACCGGGCGATTGGCGTACGCTAGAATTCTGTTGAAAGCATTTTGGAACACTTCGAAATACCACAGCAAGTACAAGCAGTTTTTCGGCTTAGATTCGAATCCGCCATTTCCGTATTACACGTTAGCTTGCCGTAATGTCCTCTGTTATGTCACATGAAACCAATACTCGACTCACACTTTTGTGTAGCAGTACCATAAATCAGTGTCCAGTATCCTCTCAATTAATTCTGGGTATAGTTTACTGTCAAGCCTAATATCGTTCCACAAATCAGGCCACTTCTAATCAGTAACTAAAGTTGGGTCCTGCTAATGTAGCGTGCCAATTCTAATTACTGTTAATTCTGTTAATGATAGTTTGACGCAACTGTAAGCCACACACAACAGGTGAGACGCCGTATCGTGGTTACACGTGTACTCCCACACACAAAATACACACACACACACACCCACACACCCACACACACACACACACACACACACACACACACACACTACTGGCAGCATCCCCTGAACTGCGGAACAAATAATCACGAATAAGGCAATTTGTAACATACTCCATCTTGAAAAAAATTAACGGGACCGAGCACGGGGAGTATTGTCAATCACTGTCACTGCATTCATTTTATCCACAAATCTAATTAGCCTGATAATAAATTGTGTAAATGAAACTATGTATAAAAATATATATGTTTTTTTTTTAAGATTTAATCAGGGGAATTCGTGCGGGACTTGTTCACTCAAGCGGTCTTCTGGAAATGCTTGGTTCTTGTCTAGAACAAGATACTTCCCTGGATAATAATTTTGTAGTTTTTATAGCCCCCCCTCCAAATAATGCCAGTATACTACCACAAATAGACCATGGCCCCTTCCTTCCATACCATTTACTATTAATCTCAAATCATCATACCTTCCGCCACTACATAACTTGAGATGCGGACAGCGACGTTAAATAAGCAATAAATAATAGAGAGCTTCTTTGTTGTAATGTGTTTTGAACTTGTTTTCAAATGCACCACTACGAAGGTACCAAGTAAATCAAGATGAACTGTTATTGAATCGAATCTTATCAGCTTTTGATAATGTTCGTTTATCGGTGAACACGTGAAAATATCTCTAAAGGGAAACACAGATGCTCTTTCAGATGAAAGTAACAGGTTTGGTCTGGGAATGAATGCTGCGGAAACTGAGGAGATCTTTGCTGTTTCATCACTTCACTGCATAGCAACACGCGCCAGGTAACAAAATGAGCTATTACTTCGTCGGAAATGTGCCAGGTTTTTAATACTAACATATCGCAAATAATTTTACGAAGAAACGAATAGTGGGTTAAATTCGAGGGATGCTTGCTGCCACTTACATCACACTATAGTGTCTTCATGTCTGTATTCTTGTTGCCACTTATACACAGTACAGTGTCTTCTTTCCCTATTCTTGCTGCCGCTTACATCACAATATAGTGTCTTCCTGTCTGTATTCTTGCTGCCACTTATCCACATTATAGTGCCTTCCTGTCTGTATTCTTGCTGCCACTTACATCACAGTATATTGTCTTCCTGTCTGTATTCTTGGTGCATTTTACATCACAGTATAGTGTCTTCCTCTCTGTATTCTTGCTGCCTCTTACATCACAGCATAGTGTCTTCCTGTCTGTATTCTTGCTGCCATTTACATAACAGTATAGTGTCTTCCTGTCTGTATTCTTGCTGCCGCGTACATTACAGCATAATGTCTTCCGGTCTGTATTCTTGCTGCCACGTAAATCACAGTATAATGTCTTCCGGTCTGTATTCTTGCTGCCCCTTACATCACAGTATAATGTCTTCCTGTCTGTATTCTTGCTGCCACGTACATCACAGTACGATGGGTGTTCAATAATTTATCTACCTAAGCAGGAAAGAAAGCAATGAGCGGATTGAAAGAAGTCTGTGCATGTTGGGACATTTCTTGAGGTGTCACATATGCAGCCTTAGCTCAGTGCGACTCTGTCAGAGTGTCAGCATGTCAAGTGAACCTCTGTGTGAGGTTTCTAAGAAACTGCTCGATTTGGAGCAAAGATCAGTTACAAAATTTCTTACTAAAGAATGTAAGAAGCCAAAGGAGATACTTGAACGCATGGGGGCAGTTTATGGGGAGTCTGCCCCTTCTTACTACAAAGTGAAATTTTGGAGTAAACAATTTAAGTGAGGAAGAGAATCGATTGAAGATGGCCCTCACACTGGGCGTCCTGTGGAAGCGACTTCTGAAGAAATGTGTCAGAAATTG
>Ga0123352_10002425_pt1 | contig 25941 bp, 13 predicted proteins | sample TergutLab28metaG_FD_89700 | JGI IMG/M metagenome (GOLD analysis project Ga0123352, IMG submission 89700) | Labiotermes labralis P1 segment gut microbial communities from Petit-Saut dam, French Guiana - Lab288 P1 | ecosystem: Host-associated > Arthropoda: Insects > Digestive system > Gut ...
CAACATGTTTCGATCCTAAGATCATCTTCAGGGAGCTACACTGTTCCTTGCTAAAGTCACATTTTTAAAAACACTCACTGATTAATTTCCTTATATTAACTTGGTGCTGTGGCAGTATGTCGTATTGTGGAAGTTGTACGCTGCTGAGAATGCGCCTGACTATGGGTGTGTGTCATGTGTTATGCTGTGTGAGTCTTACACAGCGTAACATGTGACACACACCCATAGTCAGGGGCATTCTCAGCAGCGTACAACTTCCACAATACGACATACTGCCACAGCACCAAGTTAATATAAGGAAATTAATCAGTGAGTGTTTTTAAAAATGTGACTTTAGCAGGGAACAGTGTAGCTCGCTGAAGATGATCTTGGGATTGAAACATGTTGCAGCAACTTTATATGTTTTAATGTAAAAAATTTTATGTATGTGCATTAGTTGGTGGGCTAATTAAATGAGGCTATCATATTGTTATTTATGTGTATGTGCTTATGGAAAACAGCAGTGTGCATTGTACTTTATGCAAACTCTTTTTCCTAGGTTCATTGTGGTTTCATGAAAATAAATTCCAGAGTGTATTGTTTGTTTTGGTGTGTGTCTTGTTCATAGGCTGTAACTTGAAAATATTCAACAACCAAGAGTTTGCTGCATTACTGTCGCAGTCAGTCAGTCAAGGTTTTGAAGCTGTATATCAACTCACAAGAATGTGTACCATACGTATGAGTTTTGTGAAGGGTTGGGGTGCAGAATACAGGTATGTAGTCTTCTGGATTGGTGACGTCACATATACTACAATCCCTATGTGGTGATATTGAGAGAAACCGGGTTTTGTTCAACAAGGATTTAAAAGGAAATTGAGTTTTTCATATTTATTCATTTTATAGGTTAAAACAATACAAGCCATAATGTAGGTCCTTTATTGTATAATAGCTGTAATTTTCTTTTGTGGTTGGTTGGCCATGCAGTCTGTCTAGACTGTGTAGTGGTGACGGTAGACTGATATGAATGTGAATCATTAGTCAAATGGTAATTGACAGGGGAAAATTGAAGTCTGTGGAGTAAATCTTCTAGTGCCATTTTATTCACTACAAATCCCACATTTGTTGCTTTGGATCAAATGTAGGTCTTCATGGTGAGAAGTCAGTGACTGCCCACCTGAGCTGTGGCATAGTGAGATGAGAGTATGAGGGCTATCCAGAAAGTATCTGTCCATTTTGAATACTTGAAAACCGGTCACATGGCCTTGATGTAATTTGGCAGCTAGTCAGAGGAGACCTTACTGCACTTCTGTGAACAGTCAGTTTCCTGTGGGGCTAGTCAGTCAGCAGTGAGATACCATTGACCAAGCTTGTGTACACATCCCCTTTTTGATGAATTGGGCATATTATTATGCCATATTTCCACTCATGTGGTGTGATCTCTTCCTCCTGTATTTTTGAAATAAGTGTGTAAATGACCTTGAGTTCTTCTCCCTCGTTAATAAATTGGGCTAGGATCTGATCATGTACATTTGCTTTTCCTTTTTTAAATTTACTAAATGACATCTCTATCTTGACATTGGCGGTTCAGCACACCATTCTGCAATTTGTACACACATTTTACACTCTTCTCCACTGTCATTGTCTGTTTAATCTCGCAGTTTTAAGTGCTTCTCATAATATTCAGACCACCTTTGCAGGACTTTCTATTTGTTGCTTACTGTGTTACCATACTTACCTCTAATCAGCACTGTTGGTGGTTTGAATCCTTTTCTTTTACTCTTCAATTTTTTATAAAGTTTCTTTGCTTCGTTGTTATTACAAGTAATATTAATTTTTTCTGGTGATTCAAACAGTACTGTCTCTTTGTGTCTGAATATTTTATGTTTTTCTTCTCTTTTATCTTCATATTCTTGATCATTTTATCTGGTATTTCTGTTGATCGTGTTGTAAGTTATCTTTGCATCCTCTAATATTATTTGACATTCTTCTTCAAACCAACTATTTCTTTGTGGTCTTTCTTCTTTTCGTTTTATTTTCCAGATGCTTTATTTATTCCATTTTTTATTTTGTTTCATATTTCATTTATATCATCCATTCCTTGTAATGGAGTATTTTGTACGTGTGCCGTTACCTCCTTGATGAATTCCTCTTTTACTTCTTTCTTATTTAGTTTACCAATCCTGTATCTTTATTGCACTTTTCTTAGTTTTCTCACTTTTGTCAATTTTCAATCTAATTTTAGCCCATACAAAAAAGTTGTATGAGTCTATTTCAGCACCTCTCATACTTCACACATCACAAACATTCATGCATTGTCTTCTGTCTACCAATATATAATCTATCTGGATTATCTTTTGTTGTCAGGTGATTGCCAGGTGCCTTATGAATATCCTTATGTTGATGCCATGTTCCCATCACAGCTAATTCTCTTCCCCATGCAACATTTACTCTTCATTTTCCATTATCATTTGTTTCATTGTGAAGGCTGTGCCCTCCACATGCTGGATAAAAAACCGAACTCATTTTCCTACTTTAGCGTTGAAGTCCCCTAGTATTGTTGTGATGTCATAATTGGGAACTGCATCACATACCTTTTTCAAAAGAATATAAAATTCTTCTTTGGCTACTTCAACTTTTTTTTCAGTTGGGGTGTGTTGTTACCAGTGTAAAATTGTAATATTTAAGTTTAACCCCCATTTTACAAATTGTGTCATTTATAGGTTCAAAATTAATAAATTATCCACAACATGTCTACTAATATAAATTCCTTTTCCACATTTATGTTTGTCACTTTTATGTCTGCCGTATAAAATTATTTAATTCTTTTTTATCGCCGTTTCTTTCCCTGGCTGTCTAATTTCTTGCAGAGCACACATATATTTTTTATTGATGCATCTCTTTCTCCAGTTCATTCATTGCTGCTGCTCTGTACAATGTGCGTACAATCCAAGTCACTAAACTCATCTCATTAATCCTTTTCCACTGTCTAGGTCCATTCCACTCAGTCTCACTGTTCTGAGACCACAGTTTGGGTTTCCTAACAGTTAGCTTTATTGCGGTGACAGGTTGTTGGCCTGTCACCCAACCACCAACTGGGAGGACCAGTCCCTGTACTTATAACCTCTGGGGCAGGGTGGCCTAGCCATACCCCCAGGCACCAGGTACCCATTTTAGTTGCCGTTTATGACCTCCATGGGCTGCAGTGGGACTATTCTTTTCCCAGGTTACCACATGGGGATCCTTACTTAGATAGCTGGATAATATGTTGCCACAGCTAAGTTGGTGAAGTGAAATTGTGGTTTCAGAATTTTATGCAGTAGGGAGCACAGGCATTTGTGTGATTGTGTAGTGTATGTCAGAGTTGCAGGAATCCTGGGTGCCTGGTCACCTGGGTGACTAAAGTTTGTGTAGTGATGACTGATGTTGTAGCACGATTACTGCAGTTTTTTCCTCATAAAACTGTGTGTCAGTTCACATGCACTGAGCAAAGCGAGCCAAGAAAGAGCGAATGGGGCTCACAGGTCAGTCGAGAGTTGTGTGTCCTCAGCATGTAATTTGCCTCATGTCACTCTTTTGATGCATAGAATTAGGAGGTGGCTCCTGAATTTTTTAAAAATTTGTGGACCCCTAGCGTACCTTGATCTTAACTACCAAATGGGTAATTTGCGATAAACATTATATTTGGCTGCATTATCATTTGTATTTTTATTATGTGAATTATTTGTTAGTGGAGATCATGTATTGGAGGTGGAAGATCTACATACCATCAGCAAATATTCTTGTGAGGACCCACAGATTCTTGGGTTATTTGTTGATCTGCATGAAGGGTTCTGTAAATATTTGTCTAGACAGCAGAGTGATTGAGTGAACATACGTGTGTTATGGGTGAATTTAACTTGGTAGCAACTGTGTCCAGTTACGTCATGCATTTGTGCATGTGATTTGTGACTCTAATTAAGGTTGTGGGATAGGAGAAAGTTTCTATCTGCACCTCCAGTCTTTTCAGTTTACCACAGATTGTGGTCATGATATTTGTCTTCATGGCTCTGTCACTTCCTTACATGTGTTCTGAATATTGTTTATCAGTAGTGTGGAATAACATGTTCATTTGATATTCTCAGCTTTCTCAACAAATTTCACTAGAGGAAAAGTTAAGTGGCAGAACAAAATTTTATACTAAAATTAGAATTGATGAAATTGTGTGTAGAATCCTACACCTCTTTGTGTATATTTGCAGTAAGGTCACACTTTAGAATGGCCTGTTAACCAATCAAAATTTTTGTACTGATATGAAATAAACTATCTAATTAGCTTTGTGTTGCTACTGAAATACAGTAGTTTGATATAACCACCAGAACGTTTGCTTCCCATGACTTATGTAGTGCCACCTAAGTTTTAAGCATAAGAACATGGGTTTCCAACCCGCTTCCTGCCAGATTATATTATGTGGCCTGTGTCCACATATGTAAATTATGTGTTTATTATAAAAAGTACACAAAAGTTCAGGTGGTTAGGAATACCACTTATTATTTTTCTACTTATGGACCATGAAACATTCCACAATAATGGGTGTGCCTCTTTGCCGTAAAAGGTTGGACACCCATGAGTTAGAGTTTTGTCACCATCGCCCCTTTTGAAACAAAATGTCCCTTTGTTTTCACTTGAACTTCAGAGAGGTAAGAGAAATTAAATTACTGCCTTCATTTGTGTGAAACAGACATAAAAAGCATTCTACAGGCAGGTCTCATTTTGTGCCAGGGTTATGTTCCTGAAAAACATTGTGCAAATTGAACACAGAATTCCCATTTAAAATGGTGTATTTCTTGTGGGTTAGGGGATTGACAGCCTCATCCTATATAGTGTATGACTATAACACTAGTGGACATATGGACCTTTGGACTATATATATATATATATATATAAAGGTAAAGGTAAAGTGATACTGTTACAGATCCGGTGTGGCCCAGAGGGTGGGTAGAGGTATAGCTGTACCCTTCCATGACCATGGCACTAGAAGGGGGTGAGTGGTCAGCAGCATGCCCTGGCTGCACTTTACTCCTGGGAAAGACCCGGTACCCATTTTACAGGAGGCTGGGTGGGCCCCAGGGCCGGTCTGGACAAGTGAAAAATCTCGTCCCCGCGATTTGATCCCGGACCGTCCAGCCCATAATCAGTCGCTATACTGACTGAGCTACCCGGCCTATATATATAATGCACTGTATATATGGTGTATGTACATTTCTATACAGTATATTATTTATTTATTTGTTTGTTTGTTTATTTTTAGTGTAGTCCAATAGGACTCTGCTAGTCTTGCTCCACAGACACTTTAGTTCTGACTTAGCACTTTCTTTAATTCTGTCAGCATTATCACAAATTGTACATACACTCATATTAGCAAATCTAACATTGTGGCATATGTCAACAGTTCATTCACCTTTTTCAAGTCAGCTTGTGACATCTAATTTTTCTTCAATTCTGATTGTCTTTTGCCCATGTTTCAATTGGCTTGTACTAGGTCATGTAGATTTACATTTCTCGTTCATGCTGGTTACAAAAAACCAGTGCTGTAGGAGAGGAAACTACATGAGTCGCATGATTAAATCACCAGCATAATCAATTCATATGTGGGACTGATGGCATGACAGTGATATCACTTTCTGCTAGCCTCTGCAGAATATAGTGCACCTACAGATTGTCTATGCCAAGTTGTGTTACAGTGAAAGAAATCATGTAAAATGAAATCTGCCTGTACTTTTTTGTTTCCTTATGTGATACATTTAGTGCCAGATAATCCAGTTAAACTGTAGTCACAGTTGTAATGTGTTACCATCAAGTAGTTGATTTGAATTTGTTTAGGAGGCAGACAGTGACGTCAACTCCATGTTGGGTTGAGCTGCACTTGAATGGACCCCTTCAGTGGTTGGACAGAGTACTGACACAGATGGGATCACCGCGATTACCATGTAGCTCAATGTCGTGAAGCAGACCTGAAATGGGAACATCAGGAGATCGTCAGGAATTTATTAGCTACTGCTAGTTGTACCTCACACTAGAGAACTAGCTTAGCTAATGGCACCAGAAGAAATTCTCAGCACAACAACAGAAATGAAAAACGAATTTTATCTGGTGCAGAACCTCGCAAGTGTTTTTACATGGGAGTGTATGCCTATGCATATACTGAATAGTCAGCATGGATTGTCAAATGTTGGGGTGTACATAGAAGCTTTAAATAAAAGAGTTATAGATACCAAGTGTACATATTACAAGGAAGGTACTTCTAAAGTGATGGCAGTGAGAGGAGAAAATCATTTTTTAATTTTCTTTCAGTTGGAGGATCTGACTCATGCATTAATTGCTGCGATGTTTTAGTTCAGAGTGGGAGAACGGAGACAGGACTGAATGAGCGAGTGAATGAATGAATGAATGAGTGATGGACTGACAGTGTGATTAGTTGAGGGATCAAAAAGTGAAACAGGAGAATTTCTGTATGGTGGTGATTTATTTTTAAAACTCTTTGATATACATCACATATAACAGCTTATGAAATAATGTTTGCTCTGTTTGTCACTCTAAATCAAATTGGTAAGTCCCTATTCAACCATACTATTGGGTATATTTCTGTATCATTAGCACTGTTCCACAGCAGTATTCATTGTCATCTGACAGTTTGACAGGTGGTATCAATTCTTTGTGTCCGCGGCAAATGTATTTTTGAATTGCTCCCTATTCTCTCTGTGGCTTTTAGGTTGTTCTTTGATAGTTCTTTATATATTGATATTTTTTATACTGTGTTTTTGTTTTGTATTGAAAGATGAATTACGAGGCTTGCAGTATGTTTAGATGATTATCATTGATAACCTCATATTTGGTAGGAAGTGGTGTTGTAGAGACCAGTGAACAAACAAGAGCAACTTATAGCATTTTTCAAGTACAAAGCTTAGTATATTTTGCACAGAAGAAATTCATAATCTCTGCAGCGACTTTTTTCAAAATGAGATATACATAATATGTTTGTCTTAATGTGTGATGATCGTATGTCCTGTGCAGTTACATTTCATTTTCCATGTTAATTGTCATTTCAAGTATACTGAATTGTAATACATTTTAATACTCTGTTGCTGTTAATGTGGATTTTTTTTTTTGACTTGTGTGCATCATTCTGTGTTGTGTATGTATGTGTATGCACATACACATTCAATTCTTATGCTGAATTCCCCAGCATATGCGGGTTGTTAGTTAAAAATGAAATTCCAGGTCCCATTGTAGAATAATGGGAGTTCAGATATTTTAGTCAGTGTAGTGGCTGGATGACCAGTTCCTGTCAGGTTTAAGGAATTTTCTTTTTACTGCCATGTCTAGACTGGTTCTGGGGATGGTCCAACCTCCCCTGCAGTTGGCCATAGTCACTGTTATGGCATAAAGCAGCCAGTGTGTGAAGCTGGCCACTGTATCAGTCTGATGCTGTTGTTAGGGATATGTGGAGCTATGCCACCGTTCCCCCTTGTGGTGTTTAGTTAAACACAGGAACAACATTACCAATCTTTTTTACCTTATTTCATAATATTAGCAGGAAAGAAGGAAAGGCCATCTGTAAAGGTATTGTTTCAACTACCACTAATTGTAGGGTATGGTGAAAGGTGTACTTAAACTATGACATTGGTAAAACCAAGCCCACTGGATAGGCATCACCTGAAGTGGCTGAAATGGAATGTTAAAGCAAGTGACTTGTGAAGAATTTATTTGTATTGATGGATGAATTATCATTTTTTTTAACATTTTTGTTTTGAGTGCTGAATGAGCTTTGTACCGTCCAGTGTTCTCCCATTTAATCTGCTGGGTTTGCTATTCCTTCTGAGTGGTATAGTGTTGAGATTTCTGCTCCTCTGGGATGTTGCCCAATGTAGATTGTTAGGTAGTTACTGATGTTTCAGGGAAACCTAACTGTCCCATCTGCTAGGGTCAAGCAGTCCAAGAAAAATGCTTCTTGGTCTGCTTGACACCAGCACATAAATATAGTGTTATGTGATAAACAGAATGAATTGTCTTTTTCTCTTCTCTGTCCGTTCTCTTGCAGAATATTGTAATTATGAGTACTGAAGGAGGAACTTGATTTTGTATGTTGTAAACACGAGCTGCATGTAATTGGTAGTGCAGTATATTATATTGCTTAGCATTGCAGGCAGTGTGAGGATGTACATACGTTCTTGTGATGTCAGTGAACACGAAGGTAACTGTGCATGGAGTGGGCTATGAAGTAATGAGACTTTTAAAATTTTTTTTTTCCTAGCAATAACATGGCGTATCTGGTTAAACGTGCTACTTAATTGAATCGAGCAGGTAAGTTTAGTGCCCGGTAAGGCTGATTGTGAGTGATAACAAAAAGCATAAATATGAAAATTGTGATTAATACTCATGTTCAGTTTGATGAAAACATTATTTTTTATTATGATGGTATTTTCACAGCAATAAAATTTCCCTCCTTAATGACATTTGAAATTTAAATGTAAATTACAAACATCAACCTCAAAGGAAGCAGAAGCAAGCTGAGTTCTGTTTTTAGTACGTAACTTATCGAAATGTTGAATTTTGAGACATTGTTTCTCCTCTTATAGTTCTAGTCATTTTCTGTTTGAGTTGTTTTAAACATGTTGAAATGAATCCTTGTGTCTTTATTTATTTTGCTTGTTTGTAGTTGTGACTTTTGATTGCTGTAAGCCATTGCAGAGTTGTAGAGCAGACATTGTTGATTAATCATTGTCTGATCGTGTGGGCTACTTGTGCTCAAATTGAGGACAAATTTCTGGTATAATCAAGCAGTGTATTTCTAAAGTTTTTTTAGCCTGTGTTTCTGTGCTGTGAGTAGTGAATAGGACATTTTGCTGACCGTGCATCTCAGTATAATCTTAGTAATTAACCAACTTCATGCACAAATTCTTGTCTTATAATAAGTTTGTTATATGCCTCTACATGTTTTGAGCACTATGTGCTCGAAACATATAGAGGCATATAATAAACTTATAAAACAAGAATTTGTGCATTAAGTTGGTTAATTACTAAGATTAGTTAATAGGAGTTAAACATGCTGATCCTGAAATATGTTGCAGACCACATTTTTCTCATATGTTGTATATTGGATGACATTTATAGAGACAAATATCAGTAATTGTTGGTCCATTTATCTGCACAGTTTGTAAAGTAATGAATAAATGGTCCATTTATCTGCACAGTTTTTAAAGTAGTGAATAAACAGTCAACTATTTAGGAGCTCTCAAATCTTATCAATCACAAAGGAAAGAAAATTATAACATGTAGCAAGTAGGACCATGATTTATTATGAATTTAAGCGATCCATACCTGATACGTGTGATTGCTATTTGTTGGAATGTCCCAAAACGGAGGTCAGTAAACAGTGTGTACAGAGTCGATGGATTAACTTAACACACTTTTAATATGTATCAAAACTTCAGAGTTTTGGAACACATTACCATTATTGTTACTGCGGCACTGCATCTGTGCTTCATCCGTTGTGTGATTCGTGTACAGCATCCTGAGGCGACTGTTACCAGCTGTTGAAGATAGCTTTATCAAATGGGCTTAATAGAGAAGATCCATTATGGCAGAGAGACCACCAGTCTCCAAAATGTAGTAGTTTTAGAATGTTTTGTAATCACACATGATAATGTCCAGTTCGAGTATCATAACCATACAAACACCATTGTCATTAAATGTCAGAATTAAACATTCCTATTACTTGCTGCGAAGTAGAGATATATGTTCAGATTTCTGTCATATCTGTATCAGCTTTTGTTTCCTGTCTTTGCATGACAGTTTTTGAGCATGTAATGTCCAATCACACATTCTTGCCAGTGTGATGGAGTCCGGAGTATCCAACTTAAATACTACAGAAGACTAATGAAAAACATGAGGGTAGATATGAGTTCAGTGTACAATTCAATTTATTATTTATTTGCATAGAAAATAAAATAAGGCATCCATTATATTATAACATGGATAAACATAGTGTTTAATGTAATGCAGCTTTGTTTATAAGGGTTTATCTTTTGAAAAAGTAATGGGGATTTTGTTTCTCTGAGTCTCCTTCCTTTTGGAATCAAGGTCACACCTGTCCCTGAGCTGTAGTGTGTAGCAGTTGGGTGCTGTTGTTTTAAACATTAGCAAATGTGATCTCAGTAGGCCTCAGCCCCCGAACTATGACTCATTCTGTCAATTTCTGATGCTCCTCCACTCTCATCTGGAGTCACCTGCAGTACTGTGTCAGTCAGCTGTTCTTTGTCTTGATCTGTTCTCATAGGTTGTCCTTCACACCTGAAATACCTGGTACACATTTTAATACAGGAACAGTTTTTTTGCAGTTAATTTTGTGCTGTTTTCTCTGTCAGTTTATCTGTAGTTTTTCTTTCTATGCAACTAGCTTTCTACATGATCATGCCATTATTTTTCCTTTGCTTATGCTTCTGCTTAAGCTTCAGCTGTCTGATAAACATTATCGTGGTAACATTATTTGCTTTACATTTTCCAACATTTCCCCTCCTTCAAAGTAACCAACATAAGTGACTGCCTGTGTTGATATTTGTGTTAAAATTTCAGTAACCTTTTGGTCCATAGGTTGACACAGCAATGCGATGTTTGGTCGTGGACAAAGTTCTCTACATTAGGATGAGAGAAGGTTCAATGTTAATGAATATAATTTATTTCTTTGCGTGTTCTTTCACGTTAAAGAACTTGATACTGGAGGGATGAATTCATTAAAAAGGAACTTAAAAATGTTCTCTTCCATGCACTTCTTGTTGCTATTGTAACAAACCAGAATTGTTGTTTGAGCTATATTTTTGAAGACATGAGTTGTTTTGGTTTATCAAGTAAGAGCAAGTTTTAATTTATGGTTACCTGAGGAATCAAATAGCTCAGGATGTGGACCAGTGGTTGGCCCTTGCAAACTGAGTAAATAAGCCTTCATGTTATGTAAAATGCAGGGAAGTTTTTTTAAATAGTTGAGATACAGCATTTATTGTATGCAAGTATCATAAATTGCTACAAGTCAGGTATTATCTAATAATGACTTCATTATTTTTTTATGTTTGCATAAGTTGCAAAAAGTGCCTGTTAGCTTCTATATGTCTCTCTGAATGTTTTGTTGCATTTCCAATTGGATTTTGATGAAATTTGATATTGGGAACATTGTGAAAATCTGTTGAGAAAATCCAAAATTTGGTTAAAATTGGACAAATATCAGGCACTTTATATGAAGACCTAAGTACGGATTTTGTTTTGTGACAAAATTGCCATAAGAGTGCTGGGGAAATGATATTAGGCTGTTAGGATAGCTGAGGAGGCATACATTGCCTCTCTTGTTCATCCTTATCACTGTTTCTTATCAATTTGTAATTGGAAAGCCAGTCCAGTTTCATGTTATGCTGTTTCTCATAAAAATACAGTAAAGAACACTGAAGTGGCCATCCAGTACAGCAGTGCTGCGGTTGAACAAATGTGGACAAGGTGCGGTAGAGATAAATATCATCATAACTAGGTGGACTCTTTTTTGATACTTGGCCCTCGCATATAGCAAATTATGAATAGCATTACATAGTATGGAAATTTACAGCTGTTATAGATTTATACTTAAGAAAAAAATCTGATCATGTGAAACTTTTCTTTACATTTCTGAAAGGAAATTCTTATGTATGCACACAAATATGTGTGTGTACGTGTTTGCTGCATGGAATTAACAGGCCTTATAAACCATCTGTTCTGTAGACATGTCAAGTGCTGAGACTGGGGCATTGAGTAGGATAGTAATACTGTGGGATGTGGTTAGGTGCTTGAAGTAAGTCCCTCTTTTTGGAGAGGTAAGTACTGTATTGTAATGCTGTTTTATATTTGTGGAACAATCATCAATTGAATATGGAGTTTTAGGTTCCATTAATGTCTGTTCTCTAGCTTATTGTAAGAATCAAATGACTTCTGTTGATGATGTTGATGTTTGAATTTACGCTGATGGAAATTCCAACCGTTTGTGGAAAGGACTGCTGTAGAGAATTGCTTTAAAAATGACAGTGTAGTGGACCTTTGTAAATATTAAGTCCTTTTTAAATCTTTGAATAAGTACACTTAATAACTGTGCAAAGAGCAAAAAGAATTTGGGAAGTAAGTGAAGTGAATGTAGGTACAGGCAGTCCTTGTTTAACATTGCGCACAACAGTTTTGGTTTAAGGTTGACTTTTTAGGATTATAGTTTCAGTGAATGTTGCCCAGTGTTGGATTAGTGTTTTTGCTGGCAGCTGGCAAGGACCTCAGTGGCCAGAACTTGTATTTTAATGGTTATGATAGAAAAATGTTCCTTGCTGTGTTCTGCACTGTTGGAATTTTCAGGAATGTAACCCAACGTTAAACAAGGACCTGCTGTTCATGAATGTGATACTTTTTCATGTGGGATATAACACTCGTATTTTTGTTTCTGTATATAAGTGTAGTTCTTGATAGAAATACTTGTTCATGTAAAAATGTGTACATAAATTGAAGGTTAGAAGTGCCAGTAGGTCTGTGAAGTCAAAAATAAACGTGCTGTGAAACCAGTAGCACTGAATATGATCTCCAAATTGGAAAGAAATACTGGTTGTCACTTTATACAGAAAGTGGCACCCAAATTTTAAAAATAAATATTAGTTTTTCTTTGCCAAATCCTTGCAGCTACATCTGTACCAAAAAAAAATTGCTTTTGGAGGTGAGGACATGCTTTAAATATACTGAACACTAAAGATTAGCACACATGAAGTTCAATTATGAGCATGCTGCAGTATTATTTAGTATTCACAATGCATATTGACCAGGACCACCATTCAGGGTATATTGTCCCTGCCCCCACACATGGCACCAGAATTCATGATAGCAATGTAATAGTGTTAATAAATGAAGGTTAAACGTCAGATGGACATTTTGTGTTCGCCAATCATAAAATTGTGTTTTGTGTATGGTTACAAATATTCTTCTGGACAAGGCTGGGTGCTGACAGGTTGAACCAGCATTGCTGGATCTGTAGTTTGCACATGCCTCCATATTGAGTGCCAGCCATGCATCTGCATGAACAGTTGTGGCCTCATGGGAAATGTTTTGTTTTCCAAAATTACAAATTAATACAAACATGCACTGTTATATAGATTGAATTATTATGTGGGTACTATGTGAAATGTGTGAAGTTTAAGTTTGGTACAGGAGCTTAGTTGGACTAAGCCGAAATACACATTTTTTTTAATCAATCAGGTACATTGTTTGTAACTATTTTGAACTTGTGTTGCTCTGTAAATATTTGCAGATACTGTATAAATATGCTAATCTTTTTCATAAAAAGCATGTCGACTTCTGGATGTGAAAAGAATTAACATAGCACAGTTACTGCACTTGTTTTTGCCTTTTGTAATGTGATCTTGCAGCAGTAGGTTATTTTACCTCTTCAGAACTTTTAGCAGAGTAATGTGCATTTGGCATAAAGCATGCATAACTTATCAGTTGTCTAATCATTGTGGCCCACTTTCAGATCCATTTACAGAAACGTCTGTTACATTGCTGTGTAATGCAGAAACTTCATGCAGGGGGGCTTGCTGTCTCTAACGCGCAGTTCATAATGCTAATTTATATTCTGGATTTTAAGGTAAAATATTTTTAAGTCCAATGTACGAGATTCAGAATGTTTTTTATGTCATAGTGGTAACAATTACAGTTTGTTTCATTTCGATTGGTAATGCACTTCGTCAAATTTTGACATTTTGCTGACCGTGCATCTCAGTATATTTATCTCGGTAATTAACCAACTTGATGCACAAAGTTTTTGTTTTACAATTGGCTGTGTAATGCAGTTTTGACCTCCTGATGATGAGCACATGTGGTCGAAACATGCAGAGGCATGAAATAACTTTATTGTAAAATAAACATTTTGTGCATCAAGTTGGTTATTTACTGAGATAAATACACTTCGTCAAAGCATTTAGTGCATTGCACTCATGACTGCCATATATTGCGGGAAGAAGTGGAACATTCAGTGTTAAGACTGCACAACCTATTATGAGATTTCCACTTGGAACACATTGCCTTATACTAACTTAATATTTTAATACTTCACTTTTATGACTCAATATTGCTCTCCCACTGGAGAAATTTTCCATATTATTTTAGCAATAATGCCATCCCCTGTCAGACTGTACCATATCTCAGGTGGTTAGTTCCCAGCCATTTAGCATGGAGGTCCAGCTTTAGTCCCAGGCCAGTTTATGTGGAATTTATGGTGGACAAAGTGGCACTGGGATGGGTTTTTCTTTAAATACTTTGGTGTACCCTTGCATAATTATTCCACCAATGTTTTCTCATCTACCATTGACACTGTATAATCCCAGCATTTGACAGAGTTGTTACATAAAATACCATTCTTTCTCTCTCTTTCTGTCTCACACACACAAAAATATCCTTTGTCTGCACATGTCACACATCTCTAGATGAATGGACTGCCATATAAAGTGAAGTGATGAACAAAATTTTTACATATATTTCAGTAAATGTCAACTGGATCATAAATTTCCAGACATAACTTGTATGTAATAAAGTTGTAATTCTTTGTTCATTAAACCATTTCCTATAGTCATTAAATTAAATTAATCCATACAGATCTAATTGTTTTTGGATATAAGGTGACTGAACACGTACACGTATGACGTAACAGTCCTTCAGGTGAAATAGGTTCAATGTGGTCTCCCCCTTTGAGAGGATACATCAAGCTAAATGATGAAATTCTGTTGGGTGATTAAAAAGTTCCTGTGGAAATTGAAAACATTTTGCTAAATTGTCTCTTTCAAATTGTTGATTTTGATTTCAGAACCTGGATCTGTGTCCAAAGTGTTGTGTGAAAAAGCATAAGATATGGATAATATCCCAGTATTGTGACACACAGTTGTCAGGAACTTTTAGACCACATAGCTGACCACATCTGGAACAGTTTTTACTTTAATTACATTACGAAATTGAGTAGTTCTGGATGCAACCAAGACTTCTAAATTTAAATGAATCACAGAATATGCCCTATCGTGTCAAAACGCATGAAATATAATTACTAACCAGTCAGCAAGCAAATTTCACCCTTCACTTGAACTGCTCAAATGTCAGAAGTTGATTATGAATTACGTAATTATGCTGAGACTTAGACAACACATTAGAGGGAGGAAATAGCAGTAAACATTGAAAGGACTAGAAATTTTTGGTTTCCCTTGGTGCTATGAACCTTGTGTAACAAGCTGCTTCATTGTAGTTGTTAGGCATTGGGTTTCAGAAGACAGAGAATATCTTACTAGATGGCCATAAGTATGTAAGATGGGTATGCTTTTGAAAAGTGTCCTTGAATTAAATTGTGTATCTCTGCTAGAATGTGACTGTTACGATTTATTTACAGAATTAAGACGGCAAAACCTTTCCATGTGGTACACATAAATTTTTGTCTTGCAAAGTATATACATTCACGAAGGAAATATAAGACGTGGTCTGTTTCTTGAATCTGGCTTCCCATTTTCCAGAATATTGCGGCAGCTTTAATTGTTAATTTAATGAATGAAGGCAACATGCAGAAGTGGACTGTGTTGCCACTCTCAGAGATTTTTGCTGGAATTAGGCATGTGCAGTAATTAATAAGGGTTAAAGCTCTTTAACACCTTCACCTCCACATTTTTCAAGCAATGACGTGCCCTCTATACCAGATTCTTTTTGTCACTACTTCAGGTTGTACCTTTATTTTTGTTGTTGTTTGTTATTCTCTTGGTTTTACCTTAAGGAAAGGTATAATATTGCTTCAGCTTTAATTCTGTGAAGAGGTGTGAAAATTAAAATGTTGAAACAGTATGTAGGCTGAGTAACAGTGCTGGAGAGAGTAAAAGGAACAGGCTGGAGACTATATTTGAGGTTGGCCCAGCAGACACATAGAACAGACAGGTGTACTTGCTGAAGATTTAAGTCTTCTGGGATCTTATGTCTCTTGGTGTGATATGCCAGAAAGCTTGAATATTCATCACCACCACTGTGAGAACTTTAAATTCCATGAAGTTTATTTGGTGTTGATCATGTAAGGGTTACCTAGCTATTCTTCCTAGATGCTCTTTTCCTGTTTAAAATACTGAATTGCCATTGTGTATTTTCAGCACTTTCTTCTGCAATCAGTTATCTCTTGTCTTCTAAAATTACAGCAATTGCATTATTTGAAGAAGGCTCAAATGTTGATGCTGCCAGCTAGGGAAAGGGCAAGAAGAGCTCAGGTTTTGTGGTAAGAGCCATAAATTGTTCCTTAATACCACACCATATCATGTATGTCATAGTGGCAGTGGAATTCCACACACTCTTATCAGTATTAAGAGGCCCCAGTCTAATATGGACAGAGGCAGGGACAGCCTCATTGTCAGCTTGGATGCAGTGGTAAAGAGAAGTGTTTGTCACTGCCACCAGTAATCAAACACCATTCTTCCGGCCTATAACCAGACCCTACAGTGACTGCTATTCCAGCCCATATAGTTAAATATTTTAAGATTTAGAATTTTCAGGTGTTTGAGTTAAAATGATACACAAAAGCAGGGTGCTGCTCCCATTTGATATATACAGTACAGCCATTACAGGACACAGACATATACGTTTGTCTTCTCTTTTGGCAGTACATTTCTAGAAGGAGAAGTCTGCTGGTATTTTGTCAGTATTCTCATCATTATTTGATACAGTACAGTGTCATTATAATGTCTATCCAGGGCCAGTAATAATGATTGGGTATTGTGCAGGGAATATTTCTATTGTATTCACAGCCACTTCCTTGAGCGCTGTAATCAGTTGCCACTGTGTTGTTATGTTATCAGTGACTTATAGTATAAAATTGTATAACCAAATGGGCTGATGTCTTGAACGGATTGAATATATTCCAGTATAACTGTAATGTTCTTTCAAGTTATCATAATCCATTCATGCATATATTTATATATTAATGACATTAATGACTATATATATATATATATATACTGTCATTAATGCAATATGTCTGCAGGTGCTTGTTCACCAGCATTTGTTACACAATGTTTCATGTTCACACATCTAAGTTGAAGCTATAGAAAGATAGTAAGTCAGTCTTTGAACTAGTATAGTGTCAACAGTTTGAAGTTATGCTGTTTCCACATGTTCTTTCCTGTTGCAATGTTAATACATATAACATCAAGTTAACTTTATCATAGCTGCTGTTAATTGCATGATATATGTACATATGAAGCTAATGGTTTAACTGAACACTTGAGTGAATTTTTTAAGCACTTAGACTGCTAAGGTCATGTGGAGTGTGCCACATTTACATTATAGGTGACATACAGTTCTCATTGAGGTTGCTTGATCAAATATAGACGTACAACATGTTAAACAAATGCCCATACTCTGATAATTTTAATTTGAATGATGTGATTGTAACAATAAACCGGTCGTAAGAGACAAGCAGATGCGTAACTGTTGAAATAGTGCAAGTGCCATATATATCAGAACAGTAATATATGTGAAGAACCAGTGGTATGTGTTCCCTCCTTGCAGACTTGCGTTCCTGATATTGTTTTTATTTTTGTGTTTTTGTTTTAGGTTGTGTGTTTCTTTACATGTGTGATTCACTGAAGTGTGATTGTTTTTCCTTTTTATAAAAATGTAATTGTGTAAATCACTTGTTTTATTAATTTTGGGTAAAACGTTTGTGAAATGGAAGATGAAAAGGCAACTTTATCCCTTATACCACTTTTCAGTGAACCCTCACTCATCCCTTATACCATTGGTTACCATATCTTTGAAACAGAAATATGACAAACCAATACCGATTCTCATATTCATTGTTTGTGTAAATAAAGCTGCCAACCATCCTCTTACCTATTCATAACTGGCATCGTTCACTTCCATATGTACTAGTTTTAAACACACGTGATACTCATTCATCACTTACTCAAAACTGAAGTCAGGCATTTTGTGCAGCCTTGAGAGGAGAAGTCTTGTTATGTAAGGCTGTGTTGTACAAGCTTATCAGTTCATATTCTTTCAATAATGGCCTCTTCTTGGCTTTATCCTTTCATGGGTTTATCATCTGCATTCTCCACAGTAATATGTTATACTATTCTCCGTCTTCCATAGTAGACTTAATATCAGTTTTCCACATAGAATTGTCTCCCACTTCTTCCAGGCAGGGCTAGTGCAGTACATGTTTCAGTAATTGTTCTTCCACTTTTTCAGTATGGCCTTCCTATCTTAGCCTGTCTCTTCTAGGTTTCTTGTAACTGATGTAGTAACACCCATCTCTTTCCATAATGATGAAGTTATACTGCCCTCCAAACCCTCAGGGATGCATCCTGAAAGTGGATGTGCCAGGGTGGTCTGGCATGTGGGTCCAGGCAGCAAGAAATTTGCATGAATCATGACATGTGGCTGTTTTTTTCCTTAATCAGTGCTGTATATTGTACTTGTGATTGCAAAACTGAACAGTAAAGAGCCCATGAACTACATGCACTTGGAGGCTGTTATATCCACTGTATGTGACCTCTTCAGTATGTTTTTTGTTTTCACACTGTGGCAGGAGTGAGTGCTGAATTTTAAGAATTATTTGGAATATAGTTTGTATGCACTCTCATTTTAGTAACTAAGTAAGATTTAGTATAGATACTTTGGATAATACAGCTGTTACCAATGGGTTGTTTCATCACTTTTTTTAATGTGAATTGTATAGGTTCGTGTAGGTGTAGAATGGCTGTGAAGCTGTTTAGGATCTTGCTGTTCCCATACAGCCTAACAGGGACCTGTAATGGTGTGCAGACCTGCAGTGTTTGATGATAGAGAGCAACTAATGGAAGAGAGGGAGTTGGTGAGGAAATATGTAGTTGCATATATCACTGATGGATGTTTTGTCAACAGAAGGGATTCATTTGGTGTACTCCATCTTCCTCTGCCTATCACCCAGTCATCTGCAACATTGCTGTACATGTGGTCACATTAATGGTGAACATAAGTGAATGGTTTCTTTACTACCACATCAAGAATGTGTAACTTTGAGGTCATGCCTTCCATGTTGTGTGATTCTTGAAAACATCTAAGACCAGCAATCCTTAGTTGTTTGAAAGAGTATCTGGTCTTCTGTCAGACACTTTTTCAGCCTTTCAGCCATGATTTTTTCTGTCATCAACTCTAATTACACTTAAATATAATTCCACTAGGAAGATTTTCTTTTAGAAGATCTTTTCTCCTCAGAATAACAACAAATGATGGAAGTTCCCTCCTGTCACTGAGAACTGAAAGCTCAGTTTTTAATGTGCTGTTATTTTGAAAAGTACTGGTATTTATCCTTTGGCATCAGTTGTACTGTTGGTCAACATATATTTCTCTGGAAGAGCTAGGAGCTTAATTTGCACAAACATTACTGACTTTGAAATATTGGTACAGATTCTTCAGGGATGTGTTGAATTCCAGTGCTTTCATTAGTATTGTCTCTCTGGCAAATGAAAATGCTTGGCCTATAAAATGCTTTTGAGGTGGTATTTGCTCCCCTTAATAAGATTTATTTTTCTTCAAACTGCGTGCTTCTTTTTGTGACAGGATTTTCATGACATGGCACAAGTGTTTGTTTCTTCTGCAAGTTTAAGTACTTGAAAATTAGCATTTGAACTCCAATAAATGTTGGTATTTTAGATGTTTTAGTGCCTTTCATTTTAACACAATTATTCACAATTTGTTTTACAGTATATGCTTACAACTTCTCACTTCAATAATCTGACTTGCATTTAGGTGTCAGCATATCAATCATGGTATCAGAAGCACAGAATAATGTGTGCAGTTCTTGTAACAGCTGTGTAATTTTCTTTATTCACCTAGCTGTGAAAGAAAGAAATGCGTCTGTCGTACTCACAGACCATGTTTAATAATAAAGTGATCCACATTTTTCAGGTATGAATTAGGACAGAATTCTCATCCTGTATTTGGGCAAATATGGTTGTTACGTAACTTGCCTGATGCACACAGAGCCACAAGACCCATCACTATTACAAAAGTATTGTGTATGGAATGTTTCACAAATTGTGTTAAACATGATGGCTATTTTAAAAGGTGCAGAGATTTTCCAGCTTTTAAATAAATAATAAAAAGTAAATTTTAGTTGTGGGCGCTGATACAGTACACTGCTCTGGCTCGACTACATCCCTTCATTCATAATTGGTATTTGACCTTAAAAAAACATGTTATATACTTAATCATGGGTCATATTCTTGCATTTATATCATTAATCTTGAAGTTGGTAAACTGAACTGTGGAAAACATATTGACTATGGGTGCTACAGGTATTCAGGAAGATTAAATAGGAGAGAAAGATTGGCCATGACCTATTTTAAGATATGCTGGCATTCAGCTGTAGGAAATGTATGTCAATACATAAACCTGTAGGCTGAAAAGCCACATGGATGGGATTGAGTACCAGGAAGTTACAGAGTACAAATCTGTATAGGTCTGAAGGTGATGAGTCCATAATACAAGCACACAGAGGAAGGGACAGGGGTTAGGAAAAAGAAGATGAAGTAAAGAAAAACAAACTCCTTGTTTGTGTTTTCTACATGGTTTTAACAAAGGTGACAAATTTCTAACTTTTGACAAGTAACACAGTTCTATGAAATTACAAGTCCTGTTTGGTTATCTTTTTCAGCCTGAAAGCTGGCATATTGTGAATGAATATAATGTAAAGTCCTATCTTGATAAGAAAATAATACAGAAAAAACTATCACACATGACCTATTGGACTCCCATGTTCGAAGTGCAGCAAGTCTATTAGCATCCACAACTATGAATATTTCCCACACAACAGGGTAAAAAATATGGCACTGAAAAATTACCATTTATGAGCATTTATAATGTACAATTTCCAAGAAATTACATATAGTTCGGTCTCTTTTTGAACAATGTAATTCACAACCAAACAGTATTTATACATATGTAGAAATTAAAAATACAAAAGTGACTGAATGTACTGGATATTATATCAAGACATATCAGAACCTTGCTTGCAAAAAATGGTATAACTTTTTACATTCTATACCTCTATAAGGTGCTGCTAATCCGTACACGAAGTTCATTGTGTTGATGGAACATTAATGGATGCATTTTGATTTGTCAAAACTTTCTGTACGAGAAAGTACTGCATTGATGAGCATCAAAAACTTATTCTGTGGCATGCCATAGTGACAGTTGCTTCTTATCTCAGAATCTAGGTCTTGCTGTGGCCAACAACTGCTTTACACTGAAAATTGAGAGTCCTAGTCCCACACCTGCTAGCAAGAATGCAGACGGTAGCACCAGACGGTCAGCTGGTTGCCGACTAACCGCAGACCCAGCCTGCAAGACAAATGACTTTGTACTTGTGATCACTTCACTGTTTAAGGCCCAGTGGTTAATTAACCTTTTAAAGGCCTGTGTTTGTGTGTGTGAACACACATATGGAAACACTCCTCCAAAATCATTTTATATATTTAGGCAACAAGGAAATTTTCTGCATTTTTAAGACATGCTGCATTATTTGTTTATTTTCCACAAAATGCCTTTCAATTCATACTGTTACCTTTATGTTTAAATAATATGTTTTCAAAAACTGTGTGCTAAAAATTTAAATAACCACCCCAGTATGATAAAGGTTAATACACAACCAGTTTTAACAATCAACGATTCTACATTCTGTACACAGAATGTATTTATGTGTTTTGTACGGAACTGAGAATAAACAGCAGTTACATCCCTGTGCAGCATAAATTGACTGATTTTTACAGTCGAGAGTGTGGTCAGACCTGAATCTTTAAATATAATTCAAAGGAATCATAAATCCATGACCAAACAACAAAGTTTTTTTCCTTGACCCAAAGTGTCTTTCAAATGGCCAAAGCAGTCATTTTAAAATGTACTGTCATGGAGTAAGATCTCTTGAAATGTCAGCTAAGAAAACAATCCCACCCACCTCTACAACATACTTTTATTTACATATGTACAGCACACTTACACATTGTTTATCAACAGTTTATTGATGTTCCATCAATAATACAAATTTAAAATTTTTACCTGAGAGCAGATCTAATTTTAATTATCCGTTTTTTGCAGTGATAATCTCGTTAATTTGTTATTTTACTTAAGTAATGTGTAGTCCAATTTTCACCTTGTGTTCTATATTCAGTATCCATTGTTCATCTGTTTATTGTCAATACTGTTAGGTGTGCTCATTAATCCAGTTTTATTGATATAAATTCTGTTAGGAAATTTTGTGTTGTGTAATAAAAATATTACATGCAAAACATTTATTTCATTATTATCTGTAACTCTGGCTTCAAAATTCTAGCATATGATAGGTATTTATACACAATATATTTAAAGTTCTTTTTTTTTTTTTTTTAATTCACCAATAACCATGCCAGTAGCTCCTATTATGTAGTACAAAACAGAAGGGTGATTACAGAATAATGTACAGTCAGTCCCCAACTTATGACCAAATACTCCTTAAGAAAATTTCAATTCAAACTATTATAAAAATGTCATTAAAATTTCATTATGAATTACATTTCAAACCGTGCGCACAAACTGTCAATTATCACAATGCCCGCCGTTGGTACAATGGGAAGACTACTTACCTGAATCCCTTTCGACCTGCCAGAGGGTATATATTCTACCTCATTTCGCCTTTTCAATTATATGACAAGGTGCTCAGAATGCATCCTGTTTAAGTCAGGGAGTACACGTATGAGAAGGACTGTGGAGAGAAGTGGTCATCACCTAATTTCTGGTACTGGATGGACTAAAGAAAACCACAAAAACCTTAAGACAGCTAGCCTCTGAGTCTGTCCATAGAGATTCCGAACAATTTAAATAAACCGTTTGCTTTCTTATTTTGGAGAAAATGGGCTTCGTCCCCTTTCTCCTACACTCTTTATACATCGCTCCCAGCATTCCAGTTTTGGAAGCATTCCTGGAATGCCTCTTGTGGAACAATGCGCATCTCTGCCAACGAATTGTCTTAAATCTTCTCGACTGACTCCATTCGTCGTCCTTTCAGTACGGATTTCAGCTTGGTGATGAGAGACAAGTCCGCTGGTGCCAAGTCTAACAAGTACGGGGGCTGTGGGAGGAGCGTCGTCTCATGTTTTGTGAGAAAATCTCGAATCAGAAGGGAGGAAAGCGCCGGAGCATTGTCAAGATGGAGCATCCATTTTTTCCCCCTCCACAAGTCAGGCCTTTTTCTCCTCACTGCCTCTCAGCCTTTTCGTCACCTTCAGATATTCCATGGTCACTGTCTGGCCACGAGATAGAAATTCATGGTGAATAACGACGTAACAATAAAAAAAACAGCACTACTGTCATACTGGACCGAACTTGCAGTGCTTTTTTAGGTATGGGTGACATTTCTGAGTCCCACTGCAAAGAGTGGGCTTTTGTTTCGACATCATAACCGTAAACCCAAGTTACATTACCTGTGACAATGTTCTTTAAATAGTTTTCATCGGCATTTGCACGGTCGTCAAGCTCTTTACTGACATCAACATGATGCATGCCCAAATTTTCAGTGAGAAACTCACGATACGTGGTTTTTGAAATTCCATCTTCCTCTTCTACTTCACGAACGGTCAAATGACGATTGGAACGAATCATCACTTTCCGAACTTTTCGGATGTCTTTTTCATTTTTTGATGTTGAAGGTTGTCCTGTACGGTCATTGTCCTCAACTGAAGTTCGATTCTGTTTAAAACGTATGTACCTCTCATGGGTTTTTGTTTTACTCATGGCTGCATCCCCAAACGCTTGTTTTAACATTTCGAAAGTCTCCGAAAACACTTTCCCTAATTTGATACACTATTTTACGCAAACACGTTGCTCATAAAAATCACCCATTCTTAATTGCTAAAAAATCCGCCGAGCAAGCAAGACACGCGTTCCCTCTAAGTGACACAATGAGTAAGCAAGCTAGAACGATCCTATTTATTGAATTCGCCCAAGGAAGCCCTCTGTTACACAGCGCAACCAGCGGGACCTCGCTCCACCTTCGTGTTGGCGCGATAATTCATAAGTTCGGAAACTTTACGGACTGACTGTGCGTAGAGCGACTCTTGCTGTTCATGTGACAATTACATCGCCTGAACTACATGGTTTAATGGCAAGTTAAATCACTTTGTGCAGGTTCTTCCATTTGCAGACCAGACATGCCACATTTTGTGTTAACTAACTATATGGAACAAAGTCCTAATACTCTCTCAGATAAGAAATTCCTAACTTTTTATGGAAACACAACTCATTACCAAGTTCACAACAAGTCGTCGTTCCCTGTCTTGTGCCAAATGAATCCAGTCCACATCATCCTTTCCCATTTTCTTTAAGCTCCATATTACTATATCCTCCTAACTTCCAAGTGGTCTTGTCCCTTTAGGATTTCTTACTAAAATTTCGGGTTTCTAAATAAAATTAAATGTGTCAAGTTCATTTAACTTTACTACAGATGGTCTGAGAAATTATGTCACACTACTTTCATTACAGGATTCATTCATGAACACATTTAAATTTGTGTGTTAATTAAGTGCCAGTGTTGTAGTAGTACTAGTAGTACTGTAGTGCAGAATGGAGACATTTTGCAGTTAATCAGAACTGAATGGATATGATAAACATGTGTAAATGTCAATCCAATCCAAAACTTTTAGACTCCACACACTTCATTTATATTGCCAGTTGTGTACTTGGGACTGCCATCTACAAAACATGCTCTTAAGGTCAAGCTATTTGGCAAACTACCAAGAACTGTTACGCAGTACACAATAAGCTCCAAAAACAAGTGGCCTGTTTCTGCAAACACTATCTAATCCATGGCAATGCTTCTACAGTTTTCTTCTGTATTTCAGTAAGTGCTTATATGCATATATAAACCTTTTCTTACGTAACAGTGAGAGAGGTGCTATCACATGATGTGTTTATTTGACAAAGTTCTGTGCCTCTATGACAAATACAATCCATGCAGGAAATGCTCCAAATCTACATAGAACAGTTGTCATGTGTATAAGTGCTGTTGAACCCAACAGGTTTCCAAATGCTTGATGGATCTCCAGATACATATTAAAAAATGAAATGCCAAACATGATTATACTCGCAATCTAAAATCAACATAAAAGCCAACCAAAGCACAGCATGAGAGAAACTAATTGTTTGCTTGAAGTGAAGTTCAGTATGCCTTGTTTGGTCTGTGAACTGTAATTGTAACACTAGTAATTTATTTTGGTTCTCTAGTCCAAAAACCTGTGGTAAGTGGGTCTCCGTTATCATGGCATGGCATGTCCCCAGGTTGCAGATGGAGGAACGGTCACCAATGTGGAATGCAACTGTGAATATACTGAATAATCAGTCAAAAAGGGGTGGTCCTCCAGCTTGGGGGTTGGGCATAGTGCTAACAACCCCTCACCACAAGAACTTTCTATGTTATGAAACGTTCATGAATACCTCAGAATTTGACTGAACATTTCATACAGTTTTGCATGGGTGTGAAAACTGGTCTCTCACAGTGAGGGAGGAATATAGGCTGAGGGTGTTCAACAATAGGGTGCTAAGGAAGATATTTGGGCATAAAAGGAATGAGGTAATTGGGGAGTGCAGAAGACTACACTAATGAGGAGTTTTATGATCCGTACTCATGACCAAATATTATTCAGGTGATCAAATCAAGAAAAAATGAGATGGGTGGGAAAACCTGAGGGAAAGAGATCTAAGTGTAGATGGGAGGATAATATTAAAATGGATTTCCAAAATGCAGGCTGGGGGGGGGGGGGGCGGGGCTGGGTTTGTTCTGGCCGAGGGGGGGAAAATTTGGAAAGGTGCGGTGATTGAAAAAAAGACCCCCCAAAATACAAAAAATGGGGGAAA
>Ga0123352_10002427_pt1 | contig 25939 bp, 20 predicted proteins | sample TergutLab28metaG_FD_89700 | JGI IMG/M metagenome (GOLD analysis project Ga0123352, IMG submission 89700) | Labiotermes labralis P1 segment gut microbial communities from Petit-Saut dam, French Guiana - Lab288 P1 | ecosystem: Host-associated > Arthropoda: Insects > Digestive system > Gut ...
AACTAATTCATTCTGGTACAAATTACCTTCCATCACAAACCTCAATCCTGTCATTTGTGCTAACAGATCACACCACCATTCACATGATCTAACACCTGACATTTAAGTAATATTACTACCATACTCAGTCATAAGGTGGGTCCACACTTGTAACATTACCGCGTAATGTAACACCGTTATCGTGACAGTGTGAATGGGGCTCGTGACCGCATAATGTATCAAAAGTTGGTTGCGAGGTCACGTTACGGACTTGTTCGGTGCGCTGTCAGTATTTGGCTGTCACATTGAAGGGATGATATGGTTACGGCCAGAGCAAGTGTGGACCAAGTGTGGACGTAACCGTTATCATCCCTTTGATGTGACAGCCAAATACAGACAGCGCACCGAACAAGTCCGTAACGTGACCTCGCAACCAACTTTTGATACGTTATGCGGTCACCAGCCCCGTTCACACTGTCACGATACGGTGTTACGTTACGCGGTAATGTTACAAGTGTGGACCCACCTTTAAACGTACTGAACACCTAAGTTACAGTCACTCATACAATGTAACACACGAGCAGTAATTTCTTCTATAGATGTTAATGTTAACTACATCCAGATGAATAAAATTAAAAATAAATGTCCATAATGGAGTGCACTGAATCTGTACCTTTGTTGCTGTCAAGATCAATGTCAAGAAGCTAGAATACAACATTCAAAGATCTTGAAACCTTTTAACTGTTACAGAGATAAAAATAAAATGTTTTTACTACCGGGGCCATTGTTGATGGAATCATTACTTTCTTCATTGTTATTATCTTCTGGTTCCCTCTTGAGAGCTGGGGGACTAAGAGCACCACTGCTGTGTTTTGCGATATGGGGCCGAAGCCGGTCCAATTCTGAAAAAGCCTGCACCAAAAATACAACAATTAGCATAGTTCATATACACGAATTAAGCAAAAAACGTGTATCACTTGTGGTGTCACAAGTAATACACTGAAACTGTAAAATACATCCTGGACAACTGCATATTTTTGTGTGCAGCAGGGCAATAATTAATTTGTTTTGAAAGGAAATCAGTTCTTCAATCACTATCACATTAAAAAAAAGTCCTTTCTGCTGCATAAAGATCCACTCAGTATTAAAAAAAATGTGCATATTTTTCCACATGACATATGTCGGATAGATGTACATAGCATACCTGGTTACAGGCATTGCAATGATAATGCTCCTTTCTTTTTAGTTTGCAGAATGGGCGACTACAGGATTGTTCAGGACCATAGCGGACATGGCGTTCAAGTGACATCCAGTCTGGCCTTGAAACCATGTCATGTTGCTGGGACTGCTGCTGCAGAAGACGAGACAATGACTGTTGGGGCCCTCCTTCCGACCCAGCAGGTTCACTTTTGACATCTGCAGACAACAGGAATTTTATTGCTAACTCAACCTGCCAACCCTTTCAAGCAGGTATTGGATTGTGAAGGCTAATTCTTCCATATTAAGACTGCATGAGTGCATACTTCCATATCCTGAGAAGATTATGGACTTAATGCAGAATGCTGGGTTAAGTAGGACACAAATGGCATCACAGTTTATGTTCAGCGATTCCAAAACATTCTTGTTTGCGTATTTTTTTTCTTGGACTGCCTGAATATGAAGACAAAGGTACTACAATCCTTCAAAATACTGGCAATTACCGAACGAAGTAGTGTCACAGCCAAGAAGAATGGGAACTCAGTAACTGCTACAAAAACCTCAAGTCTCACATGTGGCCAAACTGACTTGTCTACTGTGTGCCACACAATAAAAAACAATCGTACCTCCATGCTGCACCTATTATAACAATTTGACATTTAAGAGATCCGAGTTCCTAGTCAAGAAAGTTCACAATCCAGTCATCAAAACACTTTGTTCGTTAATTTTGTTGTAACTCTACAACATTCTGTGGATATAATGTTAAATATCATGAAGTGAGATCTGATGCCTTCATTGCAGTGACCACGAACAGTGTTGTGGTGTCTTCTGGGACATGACAGCAATTTTAATGATAAAAACATTTCATACTGAAGCAGCTGACAAGAGATACTGTATTAAAAACATTTCACGATGCAGGAACGGTAACTGCCAGTGCTATATCAGTACAGACACACTTGTATTACAAGAGCAAAAAATTTGGTACATATTTTGCTCATTCAGTCTGACACAGATTAACATAAAGCCAAAATCATCCTTCACTCCTGTGGAGGCTGGTGTCCTTTCAAACCAAAAAATATTAATTACCCAACAGAATCGTATATGACCACAACAGACGACCTTCAGATGTCTCCTGATGAAAGTAAATTACCACCCCTATGGTATGTAAGTACACAGACAGGGCGATGGAAAAAATAGTTTTTATCTATCAAAAAGAAAAATAATTTTATATACAACAGCCAAAAGAGCTTCCAACACAATGGGGAAAGACGATGGCAGAATAGGAAAAAAGCTCATGCAGCAGTTAATGTGATGGGGTGTTAACGTAGTAGTACTGGCTGGGGGCGGTGAGGAACGAGCGAGGTAACACTGGACGCAAGCTGGATTGCATGTCACTAGAAAGGGACAATATGGAACATGATCCTCACGCACCTGTTCCTGAATGCTGCCTGTTCCTGCCTTCTGACGATGTTTCGTTGTTTGGCACGGTGATGATGGCACCACAACGAGGTTGAGGGGGAGATGGAGGGGAAGGGGAAGTTCCTCTGGATGATCTGGAAATACCACCCACTTTCCCTAGTGATGCGGAAGATGTAGATGATGAAGAGGAAGAAGAGGAAGAAGGATTTGAACCCGTACCAGCACCACCACACGAAAACGCAGACAGCGGGTAAAAAGTTCCCGAAGCCTTCACCACTAGAGACAGAAAACCAAAAGCATGGTCACACAGACACGAACGATGCGCTGTCATGATCCTGTGCTTCAAAACATGACAGCCTGCAAATGAAATCTGGTGGTGGCAGTGATGATGATAAAACACACAGAAGTGCTGCTCACCAGCAAGGCCCTAATTTTTGTCTGTAGAAATAATTTAACAGAAATTCCACTTACAATTTTTAAGACAGAACTGTCCCTTAAGAGGTACAAGGTAAAGTGCACTCTTGTTTTGTAAAAGGTAAGGTAAAGTGCACCCTTGCACAGGTACTGAGGCTCTGTGCAGGCCGTACAGCCCATAGGAGGAGTAGAGGTATAGCTCTGCTCTTTCTTGACAACGGCACTAGAAGGGGTGGGGGTCAGCGTCACACCCAAGCCGCTCTTTACCCCTGGGAAAGACCCGGTACCCATTGTACAGGAGGCTGGGTGGGCCCCAAGGCCGGTCTGGACAAGTGCAAAAAATCTCACCCCCCCACCGGGATTCGATCCCTGGACCGTCCAGCCCATAGCCAGTCGAAGTGTCCCTTAGATGTCTGTTTATTTTGGGTGTCTAGCTGACAGGTTATAGTGTGTCAATTGTCATGACCAGTCAAAATTACATATAGGCTGAGTGGGAGTTACAATTGCAGTACGTCAAAATGTAGCACTAAAACAATCAAATGCTTAGGATACATCTATAAAATAGGGGCAATGTAAAAGATTTGGAGGGGGGAAAAAAACATTATCCCACCCTGAATTTATGAAGAATTCCACAAAGCACAGAAAATCTTTCACTAAATTGAAGTGCACACTATCAAGAGTATACAATTTCAACAAACTAGCTGGCATGAATGTAATGGTATTCTATTAACTGTGCAAATGAGTACCAACAGAGCTGCAGACACAATAAGTGAGTAATGGGGATAACAGCAGAGTAGGTGAGATGGGAACTCAGAATGTAGCTTCAACTGTGTACAGAGAAAATTGCAAACGGACTGAGAAGAAATCAAGAGACAGTGCTCTATAGCTGCATTACGTCTAAATCAATAACACACAATTTTATGGGCAAGGGTACATATTTAGTGAACACTGTCTATTGAATCTGTCAGACAACATAACACACAATTAGTATTTCTAAGAACACAGTTTGGTACTTGGATTACAGCATTGATTCAGGTCCAACACCACACAGAGGCAGGCAGAGGACAAACATTTATTGGGTTGAAGTTTGCTTCCTTGCAAATTACAACAATGTTCAGAAGTTGGGTTCTGTATTTTACATCCAGTGTCCAATCAAGAACCACTGTTCCTCAAACACAATAAGGACAGAATCTACACAACAGAAGTGGCGACCATTACGGAAGTTTTCCTGTGTTTAATAATAAAAAAATAGTCAATGGATCAAGTGTCTATTAATTTGTCTATTCATATAATAAAGCACAACAAGATGCACTAATTTCTCAAATTTATTTTTGGAATAAAACTCTACATGTTTCGGACAGTTCTTCTGTCCTTCGTCAGGAGTTTTTCACTGTACACACAGCAATGGTATACGTCATACAGGTTTGCTGACAGCTCGCAGCAAACCTGTATGACATATACCACAGCTGTGTGTACAGTGAAAACCCCTTGATGATGGACAGAGGAACTGTCTGAAACATGTAGAGTTTTATTCCAAAATAAATTTGAGAAATTAGTGCATCTAGTTGGTTTTATTATATGAATTTATCACAACGCACGGTCACCTGAACGTCAAACTAATTTGTCTATATATATAGGTGCGCTAGACACTGGCATTATATGCAGACCCTGATATGAAGCCATTCCCAGCAATGAACTAGCACGCAGCTAGTACAACAGATTACAAGCAGCGAGTGCATTTTCGTAACGTTCAAATCCTGACAGTATCACACACACACACACACACACACATCTCCTACAAACAAGCTTTAATCTCACTAATCCATGGCCACTTGGCCATTTCAACTGTTCTACCTGTGGTCTTGTTTGACGATGTTTCTGGAGAAGTGGCACGCATCTGTGGAGTTCTTACAAGGACTGGGGAAGCAGCACTGGGTGACAATGACATGCTGTCAGCAGTAGATACTTCTGATTTGATGTGAACTGGAGACTCTGTTAGAAAGAAGTGCTGCTGTAGGATTAAATATACACACATTCAAACACAATGCAAGTATGCTTCAGATAGTACATGTTGGGATCAGTGACACAAACATTTCACACTATGTACATCTTCTTTGTATAATTTCTTTCAAAAAAAAAAGTGCCCATTAGGATCTGAAATAACCTTCCCTCATGACTGCCCAGAGTTACCAACTGCAATAAATCTACATCAGGAAGGAACACAAAATTTCCACAGTTACGAATCGACAAAATAACGATGGCAGTTTGTATTTACTGAAGTTCAGAGGTGTGATGTCTGCATATAATATACTTTAACCCATGTGTACTAGAAGAAGACGCAGATCTGCTCACCTCGCTCTTTCTTCAGACTATGACAGCCTGTTGACACTGGAGAGTCACAGCTCCTACGATGACCACCAGATATCTCATGAGCAGCTTCATTTGCTTCTTCTGCTTCGCCACCACTACCACCATTACAGTGCTTTTGCTCGTGGATGGCCATGGTTGAATACCGCACAAATGAGTATCCACAGCCAGGGCGAATGCAGTGGAAGTGCCGATTTATTCTGTTACTGCACACATTTACATAATCATTAAATACCAGAATGTGTACACAAACAAGTAAGTTCAAACATCTAACAAATGTTTATACCATGACCTATGACACTGCCACTGTCTGGTTTAACCCCATGCCAAGGCATTTAATTGTACTATATTCTAATGTTAACCAGTGATGTAAATGCCCACCAGGTTCCCCATTTTGCCGTTAAGCAAAGGAGCAGCCACTTAAATTTACTACATAAAATATTAAGACTTTTAGCATGTGAGGTCTGACATCATTCACAGTTACTATGAACATTATTGTCTGCAGCAATGTGATGCCATGAAATCTGGTTGATCTGTACAAACATTCCAGAGAAACCCACTTCTGTACCCTGAAGATGGTGGCACCAGGTTCCTCCAAAAAGTTAGTACGTATCTACGAAAATAAGACGAGATGTGTACTGTTACGTGGAACAGCACACAAACAATTAGGAAAGCTATTAAAATAATTACATGTAATCCAAAGATTCCTGTTGCTACAAGAAACGTTGATACTCAGGCTGGGGCCAAAACTGTAAATTGGGCTTCCCCATATTCATAACCGTGTAGCAAAATACAGTAAATTCCTAGTACAAATGTCACATTCCAGAAGGCATTACCCTCTGGATTTAGAAAGCTTTGTGGACACAGTCAGTGACATTCAGCAATGTTATACACTCCAACCTGTGGCTCAGAACTTGGAACTGCATATAATTTCACGTATACTTTTTGTTTCTGTAAATTGCATAAAAATATCACAAATGAATGGCTTAACATCTTAATGGGTGGCTGCAATGATGGCTGGAAAAGAGACATGAGACGGCACACGCTAGGTGCAGATTATAATTTTGGTGTCAAGTGCTACTCAATATTCAGACTGTAGCACCTGTAGTGGTTTTGGTAGTAACACTCAATGTTGAAAGCATCATGGATTGATCAATGAGTAAACAGCACTGTACATTAATGTATATATTTTAAATCAGAACAATTCCCTTTTCACTAGCCTTTATTACAACAAACATTTATTTACAAAAAAACTTAAGAAGTTCATAACCACCAACACTAGATCTGCTAATAATTTTCATCTACCCATTACCAAATATACTTAATACCAAAAAGGAGCTTATTATACAGGAATTAAAATTTTTAATTATCTTCCTGCTCATGTAAAGAATGTTTGTTTGTTTGTTTGTGTTTGTTTTTGGCGCAACAGCCCCCATTGGGCCAGGGCCTCCTCATTCACGAGGTTTCTAGATCACACACGACGACGCACCACAGTCGGTAGGACTCCTCTGGACGAGTGATCAGCTCGTCGCAGAGACCTCTACCTGACAACACACAAAACACTCACAACAGACAAATATCCATGCCCCTGGTGGGATTCGAACCCACGATCTCAGCAGGTGAGCGGCCGCAGACCTACACCGTAGACCACCCGGCCACTGGGACCGGCACATAAAGAATGCAGCGAATAAAATACAAATTTTTACACGGTCCTTAAGGAGATTTCTTCTTGGTAACTCATTTTATTCTACTGATGAATATTTTAATGCTAATAACGATATATATTTCTGACTGTAATGATTTCATGATATAATTAATATTTTACTGTACAATCATTGTATTATAATTGTCTTCTGTCATTTGACACCTGCAATTTAGCAGATACATTGTATTGCACATTATGACTATTTCCACATCCTGAGGTTGTACCTGTAAATGGATAAATGGAAAATAAAGAAATGATGATGATGATGATGATGACTGATCATAACACAGTGAGAGAAGGAGCTGTCACATCAGCCTAGGCACTACACACCTGTGACAGGAGGGGAGGCGACAATCAACCGTGCGGTCGAAGAAGAGGAACCCATCCATGATGTCAATGTTGTCATGGAAATCTTTGGAGTGCATGATGAGTATATCCTCACGATCAGTGACATAGAAACAGCGTGGCTGGCTGCAGTGGAAGTGCTGACACCTGGTGTTATATGGGCACAATGCATCTGGACAAGGCGTTCCTTCAGGAAATGAGTAGAATCCTTCTTGCAGGAGATCAATTCGATGCTGTAGAGCACAAAAATGTCCCTTTACATCAACAGTACCCTTCAACTGCAACTACATAACCTTCCTGCAATCTATTCCAAAGAGGATCTAAGTGTATGAACCATTGACATGCAAATGTACATGGCCAACACCACAAGAAAAGCATGCTGATATACATTACAAATGGAGACTGTATTTCATTTCTATCAGCTTGCTTTCTACATTCTTTAAAAATTGTTGCTAAAAAAGGCATTTTTTTTCTCACGATAAGAAACAAACTAATGAATTATAACATCTGGTAGGCTAAGTGAAAAAAACTGATTATTCATTCATAATTCCTTTACTGCATTCCTGGCATTCATCACCCCATTATTACTGTCTTTCAGATCCACTGTCACTAAACCAGCTTCTAGCTTTCGAAGTAAGCTCCTGACACACGCACATCCCATGCAGCACATAAAGGTAAAGGTAAAGTGCACCCTTGTACAGGCCTTATGGCCCGTAGGGGGAGTAGAGGTATAGCTCTACTCTTCCTTGACCAGGGCAATAGATGGGAATGAGGGTTCAGTGTCACGCCCCGGCCGCTCTTTACCCCCAGGAAAAACCTGGTACCCATTTTACAGGAGGCTGGGTGGGACCCAGGGCCCGTCTGGACTGGTGCAGAAAATCTCGTCCCCATTGGGATTCGATCCCCAAACCGTCCAGTCTTTAGCCAGTCGCTACACAAACTACACTACCCGGCCCACATGTAGCACATAGTAATACAATATTTTCAGCACCTAACTACATTGTGCACCGGCTGAAGTCTACTTCTCTTCCAAAAAATGGAGGGAGGAAAGAAAGAAATACCGGGCTCTTTATATTATCTGTGTGTGCACATCACTTCCACTGTTGAACCAGCTGACCGATTTTCATGAATTTTTTTTATAAACATTATTATACCCCTGTATGGTACCAACCCAGCCTACACTCTTAATAACAAGACGATGGATATACAAATTATCGGGGGGGGGAGGGGGGGGGGCAACACCTCCACTTACCTAAATCCTGAATTGCTGTATTACAATAGATACTGGAAAAATAAGTGCCTTCTGTTCAGTATGATTTTCTTTGGCTCTCGGTTGGTAATGACACATAAACCATTACAGCTAGGCATATGAAAACTGGAACTGAGGTAAGCCCTAACTTATCATATATTAAATGCAGTACGTGCAATTACAAATGCAGCAATGATGCAAAACTCTGATGTCGTATTTGACAAGTATAATGTACACAGAATCGGTATCCAAGTAATATGTTTGCTACAAAAATGAAATTACACACGCAGAACAAGAAATTTATAGAATTGGAGAGAAGGCTTTGAGTTTAACGGTTATATGTGGGTTGTAAAAGACAGCAATAAGACCTCATTTGTCTACGGACGCAGATGCCATCCCCCCCCCCCAATTGTGATACGTGGTGAACTGCTGAGGTGTGAACTAGGAACTTTGATATGTACATTAGACTTGAACCTGCTGAGGTGTGAACTAGGAACTTTGATATGTACATTAGACTTGATACTAGTAAGTTATTCTGCTCAACTGTACCAGCAAGATCAAACTTATATGACATACGGCAGTACAAAGCTACTGTACACTATCCCTACCATGCATCACACCATATTTACCTGAATATAAAATTGAGGATCTTTTTCTAAATTAGTATCTGAATAAACACATATCATGTTATAATTAGAAACTAGATGATGAATATTTAAATCACCACTTGCACCAAGCACTATGAGTAGGAAGGCACCATGTGCCCTGGAACTGTGATATCTAGGGAGATCATTCACATCCTGCGTAACAGATGAATGAATGGGGACTGTCCTAAAGAGGAACCCAGGCCTACAGAGTGAGACACCTCCAACTAAATGCCCGAGTTAAGCACATCATTGACTTTCATTAATTTAAGCTCTCTGAATGAGTCTGTGGGTAAAACTGGTATATTTGTGCCCATGCTTACAGGAGTGGAGCTTTTGGAGCTGCCTTCGGGGCTTGGAGGTGAAGTCCCCGGATTGCTCCCTTGACCATGATCCGCGTGATGACCTTGAATCAGCCCATGGCCTGCAAATCCTCCACCAGCTGTGCCCACAGGCATGACAGAAGGCTTGGGAAGCTTGAAGCTAGTAAAGATGGCTTGTGGAGAATCTACCGCCGAACCGGGAGCCATGGGGAACTGGATGAGACATGACAGAAAGAGAATCAACTACCCACTGCCAAAAACCATAAATGCAATATCTAAGGCTTCGTAAACATTAAAAAACACATGCAATATGGCACTTGTGACATTCATGAAATCCCCTTTTGATCCATACACAACATGCACTGATACACAGAATGTGCTGTATATCTGCACTGTACCAATCATACAGTACGTATGTCCAACAATTTGCAATCAATTTCACTCAAAAATGAGTTACAAATCAGTAATTTAGTACGATGTTTCATGACAGGTGTACTAAGTTCAGAAACATCACGTTAAAAAATTGGTACAGAGTGCAGAAACAGTCTAAAGGAATTGCAAAATGCCCATTTCCTGCCTATAGAAAGGCATACCAAGAACTCATACCAATCTGTATAATTTTCCTCTGAGATGTTAAAGGAATGAAAGAAAACATTCCTGACATCCTTTCACTTGACAACGTCCTTTGATATGTAATCACTGGTCATACCGGCTATTTACATTCACTAACACCCATTATACAACACACATAAATGCTGTATTAGGATCACTATTTAGATAAAACAATATATTAGGATGTGAACATTACGCAAAACCACAGATTTGTTAAATGTTTGTTCATTTACCACTACTGAACTTGCATGGTGCTATCATGAGGACATACATGCACTGTCTAGGGCAACACACACTTTTAACAAGAATAGCATTCATCACCCCTGGAATGATGTCCAGTTGCCAACCCCCCTGGCAGTAGCGTACTTAACAATTACCTATTCTTGGACGATGATGGTTAGTATCACATTCATCTGACTCTAGTGTGTGTTCCAGCCTTGTAAATGATCACAAATCCTAACTTTCTACATTCACTAGTAGCCATTTTGAGTATAATATTGGCATGGGACAAATCAAACATTTCAGAAATGTAAATCTCATTATTACATACAGCAAAATTAGACAGATTACATGTAAATAATCAGAACAGTTACAACCTACATGCAGAAATTAAATATCACTGATTTATGCCACATTATATAGCATTAAACAAGCAGGTATGCAGGTAAATGCATATCAGTGGAACACATATTATTTCTTCTTCACCTGAATAGCCATGCACCACAAAAATGAATTTTGTATTTTACAATCAAATGAATGTACTATGAATATTAGTGAAAAGTGTTAACAGCAGCATAACATGCAACAGCTCATTTAGCAATATTAACTAAAACTCCACCTCTGAGATTAGATTTAAAATAAAACGAGACAGTAAGGCAACTTACATAATCATTCCACACCTGAAAGAAAATGGGGAAAAAAAATATTTTACTCCAAATAATATTCAAGTAATAAATAGCAACTAAAATAACTTACATACTATCTTTTTTAACTGAAAATTAACCTTTTTGCGCTGGAATTATTTTTTTAAATTTTAGCACACCCTGTATATAAAATGTGAATAATACAGAAACCAAATATGTTAGAATTATGAAAAAAACTGCATTTTGAAGAGAAAAAATGAACAGCATATACCACATTTAAAATATTCAGTATCTATATTTGTTGAATAACTATATAAAATGCAACTTTAGAGGTTAGCAGTGCGGTACGACCACTATAGTTGACATTAGGCGTCAAAAGGTTAATGGTTGTGAAGGCATGTTACCTCAATAACCCTGTTCTTCGGTGGGCGACCTCTCTTCCTCCGGAACATGCTATCAATTGAGGTAGCAAGGTGGGTCACAGTCAGTGGGTCTTTAGTGAGGCTCAGCTTGCGTGAATACTCGTGCATTTTGTAGTGATCCAACCGCCTGAAGGGCTTGTCAGATGGAAGGATCACTTCTCGACAGTTATCCTGGAAATAAAGCAGGAAGTATTACAAACCGTCTGCAACAGGTAGCCATTTACACAACACAGTAATATCTGTTTAACGTATGATAATCACACATTTGCTATAAAGACAGAAGTTGGCATGGATACTGCGTTAAGGCATACGAGGCTGTGTAGGTGTGTGGGTTAGGTATAAGTGTTTATGGGGGAATGCACTGCCCCTATCTTTAGCATGTTACCCCTGAACAGAGGTACATAACTGCCATGGCAACTGGCAAGTCAATGGTGTAGGAACCTCAAAATCTCATTCATAAATGAACACAAAATGCAAACAAATTAACAATATGGAAACATCACTAGTATGTGAGGAAAATAACGCAACAGGGAACACTATTTTATACTGGTATATAATACTCTTCAGTGCACAGATATGGCACACAAAACAGGTAAACTATATTCCATTTACTTGCTATCAAACCAATATGTTTTGGCATGAATGGCCATCATCAAGTATCATACCAAAACTACCAGAAGCTCTTATGACCATCACAAGCTACAATTGTAAATGTAAACATAATGTAAAGGTACGACTAACATGGAGAACATATTAAAACACAAACTTATAATGAAAGTATTACTAAGTTTTACAACTATCAATACAGTGAAGACATGGCATATCATGTCTATGCCATAACCAACGTGTGAATGCAAGCAATAAAGAGGGTACACCAAGCCCTTCCTATATTCCTTACTTGTGTTCCTGAAAAAATGGGCACAAACGAAAAATGTGTATATAAAAAAAAAACCGATATTCCCACAAGATATAATGGAATAAGTATGGGTTAGTGTAACAGAGTGCAGCCAGCCAGAGGAGCTAGAACGCAAATGAGAGGGAACTGGTGTACACTGTCGTGAAGCATTGATGCAAAAGCCATGTAAAACAAGTGGGGGCAAAGAACAAGGGCTAAATGTACAGTGAATCCAGGCACCTTCAAACATGTGATATGATGGGTTGTGTTTGCTGCCGTGTCAGAACAGGGATCTACCTTCACGTTAAGAGGCAGAAGTGGTATGTTCCAAATAAACAATAAGAAGTCTTCACAGAGCCGTGCATTATAAAACCACTAGTCTATGTCCACATAAACCTTCAGCACCTGTAGGCCTGACCCAAGAAAACTATCACCAGCACTTTCTCTTATCCTGTACATGCATCCAGCCAGCAAGCCTTGAAATTCTATTTTCACGAACACATATTGTCCACACTAGCTAATTTCATGCTGAATTTGGACTATGTACCTACAAGTAATTTTAATAGACACAATTCAAAAGTTCTCGCCATTCACAATACAAAAAGGGAATCCTAACTACCACCTTCTGACAACAGCCGTAATGTTGGGTTCCAGGTGAAAGCCAAATTTAGGATTAATATTTTACTATATGCTGCTAGCCAGGCCTACAGACACCTAAAGATAACAGCTAGCATTACGGCAGTACTGGTGAAATGATGATGTAAACTTCAAACCAGTCCATCTCAACACACAACCCACAGCACAAGCAATCTGGACCTTACTGCAGCAACTTGCAACTTCCCATCTGACTTACACTGCAGTGAGCTGTGACATAATTTCAGAAGCTTCTGCCACAACACAGAAACCAATTTTTATCATCATCTCTCGCCCAGTCACAGTGGTTCACATGCTCCCAACCCATACAGCTCTTTGATGTGATGCATATAACTTTACACACAACACGGGGAAAATTTGCTGTCAGACATATGGCAATCTGGCAACATGTAATTGTGACTGTCCCAGGTCTAGATTACCATATTACTGTGCCACAGAAAGAGAAAATGGAAGTATCATCTACTAGCACACGTTTAAATAAACTGCTCGGTTTAGTGACTGAATATGCAGTGACTATCACCACAGCCAATTATTCCCAACACATGGGGTTCCCACAGTGGTACTGCTGAAGATAAAGTCTTCTAGGATATGACAAGGTGTTGCTGGCTGAGTGGTACCTAATGACAGAGCGTCACATCTTAGAACACTTGAAACTTCAAGTGCAAGCAGTTTTCAAGACAGACATACACACTGCCCATTTCACTATCCAGAAAATGTTCCACCCTTCAAGGCACAGTGCCCCCCTCCCTCCCCCGATACAAAAAAAACACAAACACACACACAAGGAGTTAGCCACAAGACTGTTCAGTGTAATTTGGTGAAGCACTAACTCACCCACGTGCAATGGTAGTGTTTCTCTTTGCCCTGGTATGGACAATCCTCCTCACATTGACTGTTAGGACCCTCATGTCCTGCCTCTGATGTGATATAGAAGATTTCAGTAACTTGTTCCTGCTGCTCGTGATTTCGGGCATGTTCTCTAACTCCTTCCATAGACCTGAAACACACAACACCAAATACCCTCATAAGTAACATGAGGAACTAATAGACATTTAGACATTCCAGTAACAAAAACAAAGAAACAACAAACAAACTCCCAAAGACAACATTAACTTCTGGATGAACCAGGTTCATGTATGTGACTACATGTAAAGAAAAAGACACCTAGAAATTAATTTTATATACCTGGGCAACAAAGAAATTAACTGCATTTCTGAGACATGCCGCAGAATCACTGTTTTATTTTCCACAAAATGCTGCTTACATCATAATTTTAACTTCTCTGTTCAAATAATACCCACATTTCTTATAAACTGTGTGCTAAAACTGAAATACCAACACCAGTTTAAAGGTTAATGACCTTAAAACACATTGTAAGAAAAGCAGTGACTCTCCTTCAAATGTAAGTTTGAGGTTATGCCAATCAGTGTTTGAAGGTGCCATGGTCATTCTAATATTCATTTACTCAAATGCAATGTAGCTCACAGAATTTCTCACAACTCACCTGAAGATCATCTCACAGCCCTCTGCCACACAGTGGTAATGCTCCTTGAACAGCAACTCACACTGTCCAATGCCTGCACACTTATCAGTTGGACCAAACCTTGCCAAGTACTTCTGCCAAAAATCTTCATTGGCCCAAACAGGAGCTGAGTTTGCTGCTGAAGAAACTGATGACAAATCACTAGAAAGATCCACAGCTGACACAGGCTGGTCATGTGACACTGGATGCCCCACATAGTGTGAAGAAGGATATGGACCACTAGCAAGACCCTCTGTACCTGCCAATTATAAACAGGATTACATTGTTGGAAAACATAGCTATGCAGAGTATCTTACTTACTTAATTACTACATAACGCTGAGTCTTTCTTGAGAGGCTAACCAGTTCTCAGCCAGGCACAAAATTCGCCGAATTTTATGGAACCTGAAGGTACTTTACCGTGTTTACAAGTGCCTACCACCCACCCCCCCCCTTAGCCACATCAATCCAGTCCATGCCCCCCCCCCCCATCCCACTTCCTGAAGATCCATCTTAATATTATCTTCTCATCTATGCTTGGGTCTCCTAAGTGGTCTCTTTCAATCAGAGTGGGGACCCTTGACACATACTAACACAATGACACAGTGTAACCAGTCAAAAATATTCTGTTAAACTGTGGCTGAACCACTGCCTAATGCCTGAAAATATTCCATCTGTGAATCAGTGTTGTAGGTCTTGTTACTTGAACTTAAAGGATTTGTACATATTTCTTAGCTTGAAGAACACTTTCAGACAAAGGCATACTCTATGCCAGGCACTCCAAAAAAGTATAGTGTAATTTAAGAATAGAATAGAATAGAATAGAATAAGTTAATGACTTATTTGCTTACACAAAGAAACATTAGATTTAATTTACCCTTACACATCAGTTAAGATGCTGACAATAACTGTACATTCACTGATCATGTCTCTAACAACAGCCACATCTCCTTACAAATCATGACACACCTTTAGCTGCAAGAGTATGGCCAAATTTTGATGAGAAGGATGGAGGAGGAATGCTGACAGTAGGAGAGTGCCTGCCGCCATCACTAGAAGTCTCACCGTTGCTCTGAGGTCGACTGCCTTCCTGAACCAAATTTGCTGCCCCAGAATTCAATGAGCTTGGCCCCTGCTGGATTACTGATGTTGGCATTGATGAGCTGAGAGAACCATCAGACTGCTGACTTAACTGAAATATAAAACTGCCAATAGTCCACCGCACAAAGAAAGGAAACTGCAGATTGAACTGTGAATATGTATTATTCTGGAAGAGTGTTTTTAATTTGGACCATTAATATATGGACCGAGAGTGCCTGTAGTAAACAGCAGCATGCCTGGAGGCAGAAATGAGGAGGAAGAGGTGAACAGACACACAAGATTGAGCAGTAATCTCTGAGTTTACAAGCTTAATTTGTTCCTCAGAACTGCTTGTAAGGCAAAAATTAACAAAAAGAAAATTAACATCATATTACTATCTACAATATAAATTTCAAATGGTTCCAGAGGTAAAAAAATTACTCCTTCAACTTATCAAGTTCACCTAAATAGAACAAAATAGTTCATAGGTATTGGGGTGGGGGAGTCATTGCAATTAGGTAAAGGTAAAGGTAAAGCAGTACCATTACAGGCCTGAACAGGCCCAGAGGGTTCCAGGAAGTTAAGGCTCCCAGATTTCGTGACAACGGCACAGGATGGTGGTAAGGTTGTCAGCCTTACGCACCGGCCGCTTTTACCCCCAGGAAATGTGAGTCGACCCCAGGGCCATAGTGCGATCGGAAGGATTTTATGTCAATGAAAAATCCACTGACACCAGCTGGGATTGAACCAGCGACCATCTGATTTGTAGCACAGCACCTTAACCACTGTGCTACCGCGGTCCCAATAAGGTTAAGTACTGTATTTAAATCACATTCTAAAGTCACAAGTCACCTTTATAATTAACAAATTGCATCAAATAAATTTATATAATTTAATTTCATCTTCTCACCTGTTCATTAAATGCTTGCAGCATATTTGGGCTAAGCTGTGGGGCTTGAGAATTATCACTGCCACCTGCAAATGTTTTCATCATGCTTTGAGCGAGCTTAAACTTGCGATAGGCTATTTCAGAGTCTTGACGCTCATGTTTACGCTTGTGGCTGAAGAGCTGTCCACTGGAATGCAGCACATAGTTGCAACCCGTCCGGATGCAATGTATATGGTTGCAAACCCGGGAAAATCGACAACTGTCGAACGGACACATCTCATGCTTCATAAACTTCTTGAAGCCATCTCGACTCAGCTGCTCATCTTTAATGTGATATGTCTTGTGCTTTTCTATAAACAAAACGAATATTAACTTTACTTATGAAACCACAAGTAAAAAAATGCGGCTCTCGAACAAGATTACTAATAACGGCTGCCATCATCTAAAAGGTGATGATGCATACTCTAGTAAAAGCGTACCAACCTTTCAGAGGATCCTGGTGCCTCAATTAGCTACAGTGACAAAATTCCAGTACCCGTTTACCAGACTACATAATGTTACAACCCAGAAGGCAGCAGAGTTCATAGCCACTGCTGTCAGAATCTCAAATGAAACCAATATTATCCGGATAGCTATGTCTGTCTGTCTGTGTGTCTGTCTGTCAATCTTATCAATTACTATTCATTCTTTGTGCCAAGTTGTTAGCACAGGATATGTCAATAACTTCATTGGTTTCAAGTTTATGCCCAGTCATATTTGTTTAAAGTGTTGTGAGGTACATTTTGCCTAAGTAAACAAACTTACTATCAGGACATCCAACAAGACAATAAGTCATCCTTCCTAAGAACAAATAAACTGAACATTAAAAATTACCAATTATAACAGCTAAAAAAAGTAAAAAAAAATCACCTTCTGTCATCTATGTAGGACATTCAACCCATTTTAAACCCTTGGATTTAATGGATTTCACATAGAATTTGAAATTCTGAAAAATATATGAAAGAGGTACCAGGGGCATGATTTATTCAGGGTGATGCCTACTCAATTTTGGGCATCACTGTCTTCAGGGATGGGACGCTATGCAGTTTTTCAGGTACTAACCAACATTCAGGAAGAACCTGGTGTCTCTATATTCCGAGTATCTCCTATTCTGAAAATTCAGTCAGCAAGGTCCTCAGACTAAACACAAATCAGACGAGAGGCCTCCAATCTCATAACAAAAACACAACAGGAATCTGAGTTGGGAAATGAAGAACATACTAATGAATGTAGTCAGAGCTACTGAATGACATGAAAATGGTAAGTTGCTGTAAGAATAATTCTTGGACGCACAGAGATTTTAGAAATATATACACATGGGAAGAGATGGTAAAGAGGCCACAACACACCTAAACATCAGATAAATATTATTATATTTATGAATCGCCTGGGCCACTCGAATACAGGGTCTGCAGTTTTTAAGCCTGCACTGCACCACTTTTATTGTACGGTAGTAAACCATGGACAACAGAAACATCCAATCATAGACGCATGTACACCATTAGGAGAACTACAGGACACAGCCTCCTTGATTGAGTAATAAATTCAAGTGCAAAAATGAACAAGAAACCTATACTGGGGAGGGACCCAAAAAGCAGTAGAATCCAGTAACTTACCTCATGACATGACCACCTTCCCTCTGTACAGTATCACAGAACAGTAAAGATCTGACTGATCCTCAAATTAGGGAGTCATACATAAACTTTGCTCCACAAAGAATTTTCAGAACCCCCAAATAAAGATGAGCCCAACTCAGATTATGCTCTGGTACTGGTGTGGTTTATGTTAACATGACCTATGTTCAATATGCAAATACACATTTAAAAAACCGCCAGTATAAACTCAATTTCTGTACTCAGGCAAAAGGGGAATTTACTGCATCTTTAAAACAAGCTACATAATTTGTTGTACTTTCCATAATATGCAGTTTACTTCATAATTTTACTTCTTTCTGTTCAAATAATAGGCATTTCATAAGCCATGCACTAAAATGTAAACACCAACCCAGTTGTTTAGTGGTTAACCTTTTGGCGCCGGTATTATTTTTTTAATTTTAGCACATCCTGTATATAAAATGTGAATAATACGGGAACCAAATATGTTAGAATTATGAAACAAACTGCATTTTGAAGAGAAAAAGACGGAGAGTATATCCCATGTTTAAAATATTCAGTACCTATATTAGTTGAATAAATATATAAAATGCAACTTTAGAGGTTAGCGGTGCGGTACGACCACCATAGTTGACATTAGGCGTCTAAAGGTTATGTCAAAACTGCCGTCAAATTAACAGGAAAATATTCTAGTCACACAGAATCGTTTGGGGAAAAAAAACAGCATTTATTTACAAAATCAGTCTTAAATGTAGATAAATATAATGAAGGCCTACTGAAGGTGACAATTTAAAAGCAATATTTCTGTAGCTTCGTACACATACCCATATCAGCCTTATTTTTGAATGTGTACTTGCAGCTGTCTCGCCTACAATGGAAGTGTGTAGTTCGCTGACCAAAGAAAGAACAATAGGCTGCTCCACACTCTTCAGTTGCTCGGAAACGTTGGAATCCTTCTTGGATTATGGCAGAGTCCTTACGATGGTAGTTAGCATGCATCTGGACATCCGAGGTGCTTATGTATACCTTGTCACAGCCCTCCTGTAATATGGCAATATGGCACACACTGAGTAGGGCCTACATTATGATCACTAACAACTGCAGCTCACTAAGTAAAATCACATACATAAAAAATTTTGCACACTATTTGATAAACACAGAATTACAAAGTACACTTCACTTCGCTATGACAAAATGCACCATGTGTTTGTCTCAACTTCACAGTTTTTTAATGAGTAACCTAAGAAAGAAATTCTTCCATGTTATCTTCACTGTGACAACACGCATTACTGAATATGAGTATTACAATTTCAGATGTGTTCTTAGGAAACACACGCATGCACATGATGTACTGCAGGAAATAAACAAGATTATGCTAAGGATATTATGACCGGAGAATATATATATATATATATATATATATATATAGAAGCCAATGGCCAATACACATTTAAAAGATTAGTGATAATGCTCTATCTTCCCTTAGAGAATAAAAAATGGGCTAGATGCAGATATACACAAAACCTATATACATTTTACAGTGTGAATATTTAAATCAAAAAGATATCATTTAAACACTATCACAGGCTAACATATGACCTGTACACTTAAAATTCTAACAGAAACCTTCAATGTTTCAGTCCCAACACAACAAAATGTCCCTTTAGAATTCACCAGGCAAATAAAATATTCTTAAAATGTGGGTACACACAGTGGCAATACCCAAAAAACTTCATGAATAAAGGTCACACATATTACATGGTAGCCAGTTCCCCCCCCGAGTGTGTTCAAAGTAACTTATTTACCTACATGCAGTACAATTCATACTTTGTGAGAAAGCAGCTGGAAATAAAAGAACTGGCCATCACTAAAGGGCAGACATTTTGCGAAAACAAAATGTGGCATATATTTCCTGCATTAACTACCAATTATGCACACGACACAACAGGAACAGGAACATTAACATGGGCAGCAACTCCCCAACTTACATAATACTCGGCTTACATAAATTCGACTATATGTAAATTTTTGCCCGCCAGTACAAACTTAAAAATAAACTGTGGGAATGTATTTTGCATCCCGCAGGAAATAAATGGAGGACCCGACTAGTACGGCAAAAAATATGTGGAGAGCGTGACTGCGTATGCCAAGTGCCTTTAAAAATAAAAAATACATAAAACATCCACTGTGTTTATACCGTAATTGAACAGAACTGAATTTACGGAAATTCCAACTTATGTAAAATTCGACGTGTGTAGAGTTCTGCGGAACGTGACCCTTACGTAAGTTGGGGAGTGACTGTACTTATAAATCTACCTTAATGCAGTGATAGTGCGTCTGCTTGCGATTGTGGCTGCAACCGCTGTATCTGTCGGAGCAGTCGTCCATTGGTGAATACCTCATGAAGCCATGTTGCAGGGACTCATCTCGCTTTTTGTGCCACTTAAAATGCCGGATCATTTCTTCCTTTTTGACAAACACCCGTGAATTACAATCCAGGCAATGAAAGTGCTCCCTGTGACAAAAGAGTTAATATCAGTACAATGGAGTGCTCCCTGCAATGAACAAATTATCATCATCACAATGGTGGTACTCTCTGTGATAAACAGTTAATATGAGGAATATGGAGGTTCTCCCTTTGATAAAAGACATTATCACCATCACAATGGTGGTTCTCCCTGTGGTAAAGGCTTAGTTAGTATCATCATAATGGAGGCGCTCTCTGTGCAGAAAAGATAACAGGACAAAGGAAGAGCCCCGTCGGACAGAACCAATTCATTAACTTAAACTGCAGACAGATCGCACTGCCACAATTTACCTGTAATTGAGGTCCTTGCAGTACGTGCTACCACACTCCAGTGCACTGCTAAACCGTTTGACATATCTGGAATAATCTATTGGTACCGCAGCCTTCGCATTGTTGGTGGAATCTCTTCCGGGACTCATCGGGGACACACGGTGACCTGGCAGCATCCCACCTGCAACAATTAACAAACAAATGTAATTATTAAAATTATTCCAACACCCCTCTATGGACATGACAATATTGTGATTTCACAGGTATGGACCCTCCTACCCCAGAAAATAATGGTTTTAAGAAACTGTGAGGCTCGTCTCAGGTAGCTCCCTTTTACAAACATGTTTGCATCATCACCATCACCATCACCACCAACATTTGACATCCCTGTATCAATGACGAGGCGAAGTGCCCTAGTTTTCAGTATGGTTATGGTTTCATTCCTAATATCAGAATATTTCCAGATAGAGCTTGAAAGATGGGCAACATTGAAATCCGGGAATTAAAGTTTCTCAAATGACTAAAACAACTCAGAATGAGAACCCGATTAACGTCAAAGGCCGCAACAGCTTAAAATTCCAGCCACTTAGAATAGACCTTTCTGTGACACGAAACTCAGCGGGCACCTCCACACCCTTTCGCCTGAAAATGGAACAGACCCAGTTCCTTCCGGAACACTATATGAACAAGTCTGGACACCAAGCACTCAAAAGTGTGATACACAATCCTCAGAACCAAATCATCCATCCAAATGCTCCCACAGTAGTGGCTCCCCAAAATTCGGTTCTGAAACTCACTGCCGGCACGGTTTCAGAAAATTAAGTCTTCCATAAAAAAACGCAACATGCAATTTCAAAATTTTGTTGCTAACTGTTTAACAAGTCAACTGCTTGCGAAATAACATAATTGAAGTACACAAACTTAAAAGTGGAAAGGCGTAATTTTACAACTGGCCCACCTGCAACATGATTTTAATGAAACATTATCTTCAGTTAATTTTTTTTTTGGTTAATTTGTTAGTTATTTTCATTTTTTTATTTACATACATGTATTAACACTGTGTGTGGATTTAATGTCCACCTGCAACTTGTGAGGTATCAATTTCTATGATTTCGTTTAGCTCCTTGTTGCTAAGTTTTAAATGGGAATATTCTCTCAACAGATAAGTGTATATAGCGCTGTTGCCCTAAACTGTTTTTAACAATGAAAGTAATTAAAAATATGCCCTACAGACAACTGACGAGTGGAAACAGCTACACGCGTTCTTACATTCGTCACTGGATGAAGGTAAATGGTACACTTCAACCTTAGGCCGCTTTAACCCCCACCCCCAACCCCCATACATACAGGATAGAAGATTGGGTAGGTCTCAGAGTTGGTCTGCACGGGATGGCGAACGACAAAATCTCTCCCCCTGCCAAGAATCGAAATGGTGGTCATGCAACCACAGCTAGTTACTATACCGACAGAATTGCCCGGATCCCTAGCACGTTGCTGAAATCACCGATTATATTACGATAACTCAGCACACGTGTTATGTTCATATGTCTTGTTGTTGTCTGGTTGCTATTTGCTTTATGCCTTTTGCTTTTTGTTATGTTATAATTAATAGTATATATTTTTTTTCAATTTATTCGTTTGTTTCTTTTCTTGTTTTGTAAGTTTTGCTCTCCGTTTGGTATATTCTGTGATTCTGTATTGTTTTATGTATTGTTTCTTCCCATATATATAGTTGGTATATAGTTGGTTATTTTTGTACAAGTTTACCGACCACTGCCACAGGATGGCAACCCAGTTGCAGTAAATGAATATATATCATACATCATATCATATATCAGACACTAGTACAGGTGTAAGACCCCCTGCCTGTTTGCTGTCCACAATCACCTTTCACGTTTCCCCGCAGTAACTGTGCACTGAACAGATGTTTACCAGTATGACAGATGCATTACTTGATCTTGTTTGTTTCGGTTTATTGTTGAAATTAATTTAGGCTACATTTAATACCTGGCGGTGTTAATTTCAGACGTCCACACATACATCCCGAATGATAGTGATGGTGTTTATTATTTTGGAAAGGGGCCGGGGCGGGAGGGAGGAGACACAAAAACAGCATGCATAAATGCGCCAGCTATTCGGGTTACGTATCAGTTTCAGGAACTGCTGGTAAAAGAAAGACAATATGGAAACTAGATATACAATTCACAAAACGCTCACCAGAGATCGCGCATGTCTTGAGAGACGTGTCTGGTAGAATAACCGCAACAAAAATACCAAGACCGGTGACAAGTATTCGAAGCTGAACTTCAAAAGGCAAATGCCCTTGAAAGAAACCAGTTTTCAAAAGAATTATTATTACTTTTCAAAAAGAAATGAAGAAGAGATACAGTCCGTCCTCCTTCAGGCTATTCCTTTCAAATTTAGGCATCTTAGCCTTTTTTTTAACACTACAGACTGGATACAATGATCACACTTTTTCTCTCTTTTTAAGGAGATAATATCCCAAAGAAACGTGCTGGTTTCCCTTTACCAAAAAGAAAAATAAAACACGTACCCCATCTTTCTTTCCTACACACTCATTTTTTTTCCCTTCGCCATGCCATCTTAGGTTTCATAAAAGAGGAATTCATGAAAAATATAACATTATGTCTAAGTTCACTGAAATCCACCCTTTCAAGGTTGTAACACGAAGGACTGTATTTGGAATATACAACAATATACCTTCCGCGGCTAAACCTGATAAATTGTACGAAACCGTCTGCATTTTTAATGTGTCAGCTGTGAGCCCCGCGTTTTATAAATACCAGTTCCATTTTGGAGCAACTGTAAACCCACTTATATGACGGACGACCAGACAAGGTAAGATTACAGCTAAATGTTCACATATGGAAAGGAATAACGATAAAAAAAAAAAAGACGACCTTCTGAAAGTAAACTCGGATTAAAACATCGCTGAGTTTTATATTTTAAATATCGCCATCCGTGCCCTTGCATTAAACAAGTAATCCTGTTTATCGTATCTCAAACAGACAGAACCTCGATACAGTGTCAAGGCTGCTATGAAATGTACCATTAATCTTTTCCCCCAACAAAATAAATAATTTAGAGTCATCTAGTGATTTCATGACAGGCGCCCATATTTAAGCAACAGATGACTGTTGTGGTAGAAAAAGCTAACCATCTCAAACAGGCTAACTTCGTCGAGCAAAGACCATCTCAAGAGAAACTCAGCTGGTCGAGAAATTTACCCACATTCTAACGAACACGTAGGTTCATTACCGCGTTCACAAGAGCTCTCTACCTGTACCTAGGTCAAACCACACGAATCCAGTCCCCTACACTCCCATCCTACCTCCCACTAAAGACCTCAACCACATTCCCGAATCGAAAAGCGTTCTGTCATCTATTCAATTATGTACTTGTTAGTGGCGTGCATTCATGAAACATTCTTAGTACTATTCGGTTTAACAGGTACAAACTACCATGCAAATTACTCGTACCTAAAAGCACTTATTGATTTCTTCATGTGCTTGTTACTTACTCCGCTTTATGAACATTCCATGAACTGCCAGCATTAGCAAGGCTGAAGTATATGACGCCCATTGTGCACCCTGTATTATAGGATACCTGAACAATTGTACCGCAGTGTTACGATTTCCAACTTCAACTATAGAAATGGTGATAAAGTGACCAGTTCAGTACATTGGCGGGTTGCGGGCAATTTTCCTTTGACTAATGTAGCAAAACAGGCGAGAGGCGAGATTTAATCACAACGTTTCATCGCGGCAAAAGAGGTCATGTAGTGGCGTCCCAAAATATGTCAGTCCGCTTCTTACGTCTTACATTACGACGTCCAAATTCGCCATCAGTATTTGTAAAGCCCAAACAAACTCAGCTACAAAAACACAAGCTACAAAAACACAAACCGCGCTACAAATATATAAAAATCGGCTACTCATACGGAACTATAACAACAAACACTTTCTTATAATGAAAGCAACTAGATGCACTTACTTCCCACATTTATTTTTGGAATAAAACGCCACATGTTTCCTACAGTTCCTCTGCCCATCATCAGGACTTTTTTTACTGTACACACAGCAATGGTATATGTCATGAAGCTTGCCGGCAGGATCAGGACGGAACTGCAGCTCCGTCCTGATCCTGCTCGCAAGCTGTCAGCAAACCTGTATGACATATACCACTGCTGTGTGTACAGTGAAAAACTCCTGATGATGGGCTGAGGAACTGTCCGAAACATGTACAGTTTCATTCCAAAAATAAATTTGAGAAATTAGTGCATCTAGTTGGTTGTATTATAAGAATATATCACGATGCACGGTCACCTGAACGTCAAACAACAAATACATTTACAATTACCAAGGGGCAGGCCTGCAGCACACCGTTAAACATCAGAAGCCTATACTAGACGCAGTATGCCTAAACCTGAAGTGTTACCGAACCTTTCTTCCATACGGGAACCCCCGTACCTATAATAATTCTAACGGGACAGCGTTCATCTAGCGTAGATCGCAATGCAATTACAACTACATTATTGTGAAGAATAAACACACAAATCGGTTTACATAGTAATAAATACAAACTGAAGCAATTTTCCTGTCTTTAGAGGGATATTTTTTTGGAATTTTTCGCACACTTCAAAATTTCGAAATTTTTAAGTAGTTATAGCACTATTTCTCGAGGGACCCCTAACGATGCTCTGCGGAGTCCTGGTTGGAGAACAGCTGATTTAGGAGACGGGTGTAGCAGCGATAGGCTTTTGATAGTCTAGAAAATGAAAATGGACTGAGTAAGTCTCTGTGTGTGTGTGTGTGGGGGGGGGGGGGAAGCCAGTAACCCCGTGAACTTCTTCACAAGCTCCTTTCTCCCAAGAGAATCAAAGAAATTCCCA
>Ga0123352_10002430_pt1 | contig 25926 bp, 13 predicted proteins | sample TergutLab28metaG_FD_89700 | JGI IMG/M metagenome (GOLD analysis project Ga0123352, IMG submission 89700) | Labiotermes labralis P1 segment gut microbial communities from Petit-Saut dam, French Guiana - Lab288 P1 | ecosystem: Host-associated > Arthropoda: Insects > Digestive system > Gut ...
AAAACAGTGCGCCTGTTAAAGTGGAATAAGAAAAGGAAAACCTTGGTGCGCGTGCACTTTGCGTACAACCCCGTCTGTGAATAACCCTCCAAAAGAAGGGTTTATCCCCCCCCCCCCCCCCAAGTTCGAAGTTTGCTCAGGCATTAGAGTACTGTTCTTTTTATGTGCGTACAGTCAACCCCAAATACAATGAAGGGTGGAAGTATATCAAAGTTGGAAATTAATCCAAACACTGTTAACTTTTCGAAACCTGTAAAATTTACTTAAAAAAATAAACATAAGTTAATTACAAAATAAAAAATCTGTTAAAGAGTACATTATACAGTAGCAGTGTATAGTACCATCAAATCATCTTTCCCTTCCCTTATAACCTCTCTGCTGCTGTACCATTTTCAGCACTTAATGGCCCTATCTATTCTGTCACTGGGGAGGCCATGGCCCCAAAACAGGCCTCAGTGTTACAGAAGAAAAATACGAGTGACACTGCCAATATGCCTTCAGTTTTCCATGCCTTGCACCTTTCACATTTTTATGTTTGCACTTGCTAGATTTTCCTACTTATTACTTTCACTAAGTATATCCCCAGTAAAGCATCGACTGATGGGTTTGCCCCATAATCAGGAAAAAAGGTTGGCTAAATTCTGCTCAGTAACTACAAGAAATTGGTCTCTAGAAGCACAAACGTATTTCCTTTCACTAGCAGTTAATACCATCATTTTTCTTATACTTCACCAATGTAATAAAGAGTCAGAATAATTAAAAGCTTTACTGTAATATTACATTTGACTGATGGTGACTCAACAGCTGTGTTATCACCTTGGTGTACTCTATGATTCTGAAATTCTCCAGACCACCATCTGTAGAATACAACATTGACAACTTGAAACTTGAAGCAGGGCAAGGGGGAGGAAAAACAAAACCTGGATTATGTGGCCAGTACCTGTTCCAATGTATAGTGAGCCAATAAAAAACACCAGCCCCAAATACAAAGGCTGCTAGAAAAACTGAACTAGATGTCAGTACTGCACACAGGATAAATGTTTTTGCACAGGCAGTAATAGCTAACCCATTCTGTCTCGCCAGGCAGAAAACCCAACCCACACTATCTGCATTCCTTAAATACCTGCCAACATGGCACTCCAGCAGATACATTTACTGCTTTGGGGCTCATGTGTATCACCTAAATCTTTAGCGGATGGCAGGTAGTAAGGGTGGCATTATACCGAGGGCTCCCAATGTGAATGGGGAGTTCCTGTTCATAAACTTTCACAGGTACTACATGACAGTGGCACTACTTTGGAGGATTGACTTTACATACATAAATTTCCATAATGTTCACTGATGGTATTGACCTTAATACTGATGATGGTGTGCACGGTGAATAAAGAATACTTTCTTAAAATGTTTCATTCTTATAAGAGTAATTCACAGTGTAAAACATGTTACTTACTAACTCTTGCTGTTTGTTTTGAATGCGTTTTGTTACAACATGCTGGCACAGCTCTGTGATATACTGTTGCTCTGAAAATGAAAGTTTTTCCTATGTTTTGGTGGCAGCCAACATACGTAGTGAATACATGACATGTCACCATGAACATTTTCATTTTCAACACAAGACAACTTCCCTGATCGAGACTACAGCACAAATAATAAGACAGGCAATATATGTGTACAATACCACTGTGATACGTTTGTACAATGTTTATACTTTCTTGGCTCTCCTAACAGCCTAATATCATTTCACTCATGGCAATTTGTCAAAAGCAACAATAAAATATACTTAGATCTTCATGTATGGTGCATCTGCCTGATTTTAAACAAATCTGGATTTTCTCAACAGATTTTCATGAAAGATCACAATATCAATGTGATGGAAATCCATTCAGTGGGAGCTGTGTTGATACATGTGTACAGCCACACAGTCACACAGACAGGGGCCCATGACAAAGCTAAAAGGCACTTACTGCAACCATGTCAACACACCTAAAAAGTTAAGTAAATAATACCAACAGCATCACTCCACCACTCTAAAAGATGGGCAGTTAAAACAGTGTAAAAAATTATATTCCTTCATGCTATTTCACAGCCATCAGTAACTGTTCTAATGGGTCATGACACACAAAACTCTGCCAGTGAATGTTTTCTGTCTGCTAGAAAAACAAACACTGTGTGAACTATGCTTAGGGTCAGCCTCTCCAAAGTCAATGAAGAAAAGGTACATAACTGTAGTTTACCATCAAATGCAACACATTTATTGTTGCTGGACGTTTCATTAACCCAACATGTTCTGAACAATTTTGCTCATTACCAGTAACAAATAAGATGAATATGATAGGCCACAAATGACTAATCAGGAATGCAAGATCTACTTGTTACCAGCTCAGCTTCTCTTTGTGTGTCATACATGGTTATTCTGAACAGACTATAGTATCTCCTAAATACAAAGCAAGAATGGTCACTGCAACATTCAATAATTACTGTTTGATCATATCTTTTAAACAATTATCATTATTGAGACCCCACCCAACCTATTTGATGTGTACTTGCAAGTTCGGCAGTATTTCACGAATTTAAGTTAATCTCGTGTCTAGGTAACTTTTAACTTCATGTGTGCCATGTTAAAGGATTTCGCTAAGGCCAGTGTTCTCATCCAATGATATATAAAAACAAGCATGACTGTGTATTCATTTAAGTAATGTATGCCCACATACAATCATTGTGGATGATACCAAAAACGCTTTAGAGCTTTTTTTATATCTCTACATTTTCAAGAATTGTTTTTTAATTCGACCACTAGTTGTAACATTCACCCTCTTTCCTTCGTGGCGCCACTACAATTGCATAATAAATGCGTACTGTTATAACCTAACTTTCCTAGTGAAATAAGATTTACATACAAACTAGGACGTACACAATTACAAAGAACATGTACAGTTGTCACGTACTACCACAGACCACTAACACAAATTAACAAACATATATATACAGCTAACGTCAGAAGCATTTGTCCCCCAAATGGAATTCAAATACTCACCTCTCGCCTTTCGTGCCAATGTGATGGTCGCCTTCTTCGCACCCAGACTGTTTTTATATAAACTATCACATCACCGTGATATATAGACAACATCCAAAACGAGAATCGTACACGATACGAAGGAATTTCATGGAAACACAATGCCAGTTGCTAAAACAACATCGCCATCTTGGTGTTACATCGCACAGTGGTTCTTCTGTCTACCTCCGTAAACTGCAGCGGTTAACAACAATGAAACATAATTACCACATAGATACACGTGACAAAGACGACAGCGGAGACACACAAACGCGGAAGCATGCTTACATCACACATTACGAGATAACATAGACGTGAAGAAATATTCACCTTCTTTGTTGTTGACTCGTAGCGGCTTCGGTGTCTATGGCTACGGCATCACTTGGTGGTTACATCGCGCATGAATATGTAGCTATGAATGTTTATATGAAGGTATCGCCGTTCCTTTACAGCGCATATACTTCGTAACTTTTTGTATTAATTGACTATAAATTAAGGGTGGTCATAAAACTATAATAATAATCATTCGACCATAGTATTTTGTTAACTACGGTCTATGTTTTGGTGGCGGCGCAACATCAATATTCGCAAAGAGTATAGTGTAAAGACTGTCCTGTTACCTACGAAATGCATAGTCTATGAAGCTAAGTCAAACACTGTACAATAATCGGTGGCTTGTTCCCAGTTTGTTTCACAATGGGAGTATTGTACTGTTAACAACTCACAGTTTCTTATGGTTGAGACAAAGTATTAAAACATTACATTTAACATTTTGGTTCAATATTCTCTTTCAAAATCAAGAACTAGGCTCGTTAGGCTGGTCGTAGTGGAACGGAAATCGAACACATTTTTCGGGCATTATTATATCAAATCCCAAAATAGTAGCTGGTGGTTCTGAAATTAACTTCTCTCGAAGCGCAAGAGTTTAGATTCCGGGTATTTCAGTTTTACACTGAAATAAAATTGGCACAAAATTAATATTGATTTCGAAAATGACATTGTTATAGAACAAAGTTCACTGAGTAGTGTTAGAATGTCACCTGTCTTGTACTCACCTTGACAGTAATGTAATATCCAACGCCACATTAAGTTTTGTAGAAACGTGTATGCCTATCATTTTCCTTATCAACACAGAATGACGCGGGCGGCCAGAAGATATCTATTAACTGACCATTCGTATTGTTCATATTGAGTGATTCCCGGTTAAGCGCGCCAACTTCAGCTGACTATTATAGAACGTTCGAGTAATGGATGATTTGTAAATGATGATGACTCGAAAACAAAATGGATTAAAGTATACGTCAAGGTACTGCCTTGGCATTTGCGTGGGCCGACCGAACGAAACCAAGTACATTTCAGTTAAGCTAGTATAAGATTTGAGCGCTAGTCCTTTCAAGTATGAAGCAGGCGTGTTAACCACGCAACCGTAACATCGGTAACTGCAAATTAAATGATCAACGATTGGCTTCCTAATTCCACTGAGACTCTTGCACACGATTTCTTTAGCATCCATTTTAACAATAAACTCACATCTACGCCCAAGTCTTTACTGTAGTCGCTTCCATTGAGATTACTTTCGACCAGCGTTTTCGGATGCATTTTTCGTCTCTCAGTCGAGAAGTATATGCACCACCCATCTAATTCCCCTACTTTCCCTTTAATATTCCAGCGACACGTAAGACCTTACAGCTATATCAACAATATATATATATATATATATATATATATATATATATATATATATATGTGTGTGTGTGTGTGTGTGTGTATGTATTGAATTTTAACTCAGTATTTTTAAATAATGTAATTCGAGATCTCATGATCAACATGACATTGTCTATTGTGCATATTACCTTTTAAGAAAGTTCAGCCTGCAGATGGCTCCAGATGGACGAGCCGAAACATGTAGCGGAGAAATATTATTGAAAATACTTTTTAATAATTGTCTAATTGAAAGTTGTGTTAGACTATATTCATATTTCCTTTCAATTAATCTCACAATACACCATGCTTTTAAGTAGATTAATTGCTAATTTTAAAAAATAATTGTACTACACTTTGAGAATTTTTGGTGAATAAAAATGACGCCCTTTGTTGATTCGCCTTTTAAAAAATAAGAAATAAATTTCCTTGGTTGTACTCCTTGATGACATGTGCTGTGCATGCTTGGACCTATGTCTATTATGATACTGCTAAATTCGTTTGCACTCATTTATTTATAAAGAAAGGCCATCTGGTGTCTGTGGGTCTAGGTATTCAGTGAGAACGTTCTAGATTCTTTTGCGATGAGTTGGTCAAACATTGCGTATGATGAAGGTATGTGGTACCTGAAATGTTAAAATTACCAGTCTAGAAAATTAATTTACTATGAATAGTAGGTTTCCATTCTCAACACTCGGACACATTACTTATGCATTTTTTCCCTCTGTAGTGAAGTTAAAGCACATGCAGATCCATTATTTATTATCAGGCGTGATTCAAATTATCCATTTTCAGTGTATTATGACACTGGCCTCTCATATACGCAGTGGTTAACAGCGTAATCTGTAAGCATGTAAACAATAAGTTACCAAGTACTAAGTAAATACATCTACTTGAAATACAGCTGAGGTCAGAGATTGCTAGGAGCTTATGAACCATTACCGTGAACAGATTTGATGAATCTCACACATGCGTATTTACAATTATAACCCCCGATTCATCAGTACGGTGAAAAATTTCGCCCCATTCATTTTTTAAGAGGACACGCTAACTTCTTTGTCAGGGCTACACATTACTGCAATGCGATGCATATCTGCGTTCCTTTAATTATGTACAAACCATTCTCTGTATTTTTCTTTTTCCATATTGAAACCGCAACACACTTTTTGAATCATTAAAATGCTGTTGTATATGAAGAATATCTAAAAATTACAGCTTTAAATATACCTCTAAACACCAGAACGCAAATACATATTAATATGACACAACTTCTTTTGCAAGCCTTGGATTTCTGACAAATCACACCTCTGTTTAACCGTGCTCTGGCGCTTATGGCTCTTCCTTAACGTGGAGGAGACTTCTTCTTGCCAGCCGGACGTGTTTCAGAGCGCATACATTTCCGACAAAACTGATGCTAAAGTGACCAGTTATATTGATCCAAACACAACGCCATAGAAAAATATTTTAGATACTCCCATAAGAAAAGCAAGCATACACTTGAAACATGGAACAAACAGTAGCAGTAAAAATGTTATATGAAAATATTACGTTTATATTTTATAGATGCTACATAAGGTAAAATAGTAGGATAATTAATAGATAATTATTTGGAAACATGGAGAAAGAAATTCATGGCCTAATTTTTGGTATAGTATGTTATAGAAATTTCTGCTAGCAAATTTTATCTTCTACTGCTCAGCTACATGATGACTCTCGGATGGTTCACATGTGCCAATGGATTAAGTGCCTTCTGATGTGATGTTTAAAGCCTATACTCCCATGCCAGGCAGGAGAAAGGCAATGTGCGTATAATGTAAAATTATGGAGCATTCAGGTAATCATTGTTGCGGTCGAAATGTAACAATGTATTTATTATCTCATAAACAGCACGATTTTCAGAAAAGCTTTATTGAAGATAAAATGTGTGTTTTGATTTTCTCTACAACTTTTGACTAAAACGTTTATCAATCTAGGAAGAATTCAGAGAAATACCGTATATTCTCGAATCTAATCCGCACCCTTTTTACGGTTACAGAGGGCTAAAAAATCAGACGCGGATTAGAATCGCGTGCGGATTAGATTCGCGGTCGTGAGCTGGATTTTGGAAAAATGATAGAGCCGCTGTATGTGCCGTAAGAACTACAAAATAATTTATTATTTTAAATATTATTTATAATATTATATAACATTTATAATTTATTATTCATCAGACTCGCCGTCATCACTCATAACTGAATCGTTATCCGTCACCCATTCACTATCATCTTTATCTTCATCATCGTCCACCCATAGAATCTCATCTTCGGATCCGTCCAAAGCATTGCTTATGCAACACTTCTTGAAAGATCTGACGATAATGCTCTCCGCGATGGCTTTCCGTGCAGCCGACACCCACCGCGTGATTTTTGAAGGAGCTGCGGATTAGAACCGCGAATTAACTTTTTTTTTTTTAGTTTAAGAAATCGGCAAAAACTTGTGCGGATTAGATTCGAGAATATACGGTATTGTCATGAACGTGCATAAGCCTTCACATAAAGTATCCTGTATTCTTGTTGGATTGTAATCAAACTTGAATATTCTCGACAGATTTTCGAACAGTTCTCAAATATCAATTTAAGAAAATCCGTCCAGTAGGAGTCAAGTAGTTTCACGCGAATGGACAGACAATATGAAACCAATAGTCTCTTTTACACAATGCCATGAACGAGCCTAAAAGACTGCCATAATATGCATGTCACAATTTTTGGTGAGCAGCTGGGGGTAGAGGAATGACAGAAAAGCTACAGACCATTGTGAAGTTGTATGCATCAATGTCACTGAAGTTTAAGGGAGCACTGCTTGTATAAGAGTCTAATCTGTAATACGTAAGTTTTCTTGCTACTCTTTTCAATGGCTCTGATCTGCAGAGAATCTTGAAATTACAGGTTCTAAATTTCACCCCATGTTCCATTGTTTATTTAATTCCAAAGAATCTGGTCAAGTCCAATGTCCTGTGTACTGTTTCGTAACTTGCTGGTATTTGCAAAGACAAGCTGTGATTCACACTGCCCAAAGCGCAAGCTGGACTACTCACTTATGACTGTCAGGAACAGTTAATTAGATATACTCATGCTACCTCTATATGTGCAAACCATTTTTCCATTCAGAAACCATGTGGTGACTAAAGACTCTCCTATCATCATTATAATCAAAAGGAAACTTAAAAATTCTATTTAAATTCACAGAAAATTTTTCGGTATTCACCATAATTTCCTGTTTCATCATCACCATCATTATAATGTACTGTCATGTTATCTTCCCATCTCCTTTTTGGTCTTCAAAATGGCAATTTTCCAAGTGTTGTCCCCAAAGAAAATCTGTATGGATTCCTTGTCTCCCTTCGTAAAATGGTATGTCATCGAATATTATACTGTTACACTAGAACCTTGCATGTCTGTGAAGGGACACACACTACATAACTTCGGTACTCTATGTTGCTCAAATCTGTCCAGAACAGTGCTTTTCAGTTGGTAGTATGCATACCACTGGAGGTAAACAAAGATATTTGGGAATTGGTATTTTAAAATTGCTAATTTCATTGTGAAGAATGTTGTAAATTTTGATTTCCTGTTTCTATTAATAATTTTATTTTAATATTTTTGTAGTACTTTAAACAGTTACACAATTAATGCTGTGTAACAAGTTAAATTATACAATTAGAAAATGCATTGTTGGTATTTTTATTACCTAGTGGTATGCACAAATATTTTGGCCTGTGATAGTAGTATGTGAGGTGAATATGTCTAAAAGCACTGGTCTGAAAACATGGAAATGGGTCTGTGAATCAAGAGCAGGACCAAATGTAAGAACAGCATTATTTCACAAGATCAGACTGTGAGACTAGTGCTCTGCTTGTCTCACTCTAACGTTATCTCCACTCACAGAAGCAGTTATCTAATGTAAGTATACATCTGCAAGTGATGAAAGAAAATGTACAAATGAATTATAATGGTAGCACTACCACTGTATATCAGGGAAGGTACAATTAATGTGTTAACAAAAGAAACTGGTTTCTATTATCACTTTACTTTTCATCCATGATTAGGATGTTTGCAGCAGTTTATTTACCCATATCATGGATTATTGCCACCTACCACATTCAAGTAAAACTCACTGTAATAAAAAATCAGTATAATGCTTGTTTGTTGTTGTATAACAGAATAAGGAGAAAAAGACGGATAAGGAGAAGGTAGAGCAGGAGGAGACAGAGAAATAGAAGAGGAGACAAAGAAGGAAGAGAAGGATATTGAGAGGAAGGCACAGGGGAGAAGGAGCGAAGAAGAATGACAAGGATGTTGGTGATGGTGATGATGATGATGATGATGATGACAGTGGTGTTGGTGGTAGCAGAAGTAGTTGTAGTGATAGTAGTACAGAAGTAGCTTAAGCTTTTTAAAAACTGAGCATGTGATATGAGAGTCAAATAAAAATACAATTAGTAGTTACAATGAAGAAATGCAGGCACAGCACTTAAAATTCTTGCAAAAAGGCATATTCAGTTGTGGTATACTTTTCTTCCATGAAAATTATATAAAGACAGTTCACTCATAGAAAATGAGTATAGTATTCTATGCAGTTATTCTATTTGGGACTGCATGACTCAGATATACTTTATATATTTTTGTTATGATAATCTATTTAATATTTTCAATCATGAACAGCCCATTCATTTTAAATGCGTTTATGTCATAACAACTATGTTCCACCACGTTTCTGTACAATATCTATAGATTTTTCACCTATACAACAATGTAATTAGTATTTTTTTTTCTATTCTGATAGCATTTTCCCTTCACATGTACAACTTAGAAGGACACATAAGAAAGTAGAAAATGGCACAGACCAGAGCATATTTACCCAAATATACAGACTAATTAAGTAACATGAATAATTGTTTCAGAGTCACTAATTAAGACTCATGAAAAATGTAGTATGCTTCTAACCTCCATAAGAATCTGTACTAATTTTAATGTAGATGACAGCAACACATATGTTTGCAATAAAAATGTAAAACCTCTACAGCTTTATGTATCTTATTTAAGTCTTTGGAATATATTACCTGTAAATCCCACTCTCGAGAAACTAAAGCGAGCAACCTATACAGAATCTTATGAAGCTTAGTGGCAAGTGATCCCTACTTGGCTTCCATAGCCAAGTTACTTCTTATTAATGTAGTTACAATTGAGAAGCTTCAACATCTGAGCTAAAAAACTGAAGTCAACCAATTAAAACCATCTATTTTTTATTCCTTAACCCTCTAGCAGATGGATTTCATCAACTTTGTTTGATAAGTCAAGGAATAATATGAAATATATCAACATAATTGCTAAGTCATTATTCCCAAATGAGAATATATGTTCAACACAATTACACTGAAACAGCTTATAGGTGAGCTTGAAACAAGTATGCATAGTAAAGTAACTGTGTGTCACACAGTCTGCATTCCTGGGGGTCAGTATGACCTACCAATTGGAACATGAGATGGACAAAATGCTTACAAAACACACGGAAATTAAATGAAGTGCAATCCAGTGTTACTGACTGTAAATTTGAAATTATACAATTTTTTTTACCAAAGAAGATCCACATATATTGTAACTATCAGTTCTGTTCTGAAATAATGGAAAATCTGTTGTTTCTTACAATAATTTTTTCCCCTAGAACATATCTAATTCTTTGTTTATGAGTTTGTATCAAGTCTTCTGCAAGGTGTGCGCATATTAGTCAAGATTATGGTGACCAGGGTAATGTGCACACATGAGGGATCCATGGTACAATAGAATAATCTATGCTGTACATAACTGTACAGCAATGCATACAGTGCACAGAGACTATGGACTGCCAAGGGGTTTCAGTTTAGACCTAGTATATGCCACTAATTAGTACACAGTTAATATTACTCCGCATCCAAAATGATCACATAAATTTGTCTATCCATGATATGTGCACATAATATTAATGAAGCTTCATGACATTAAATTATAAATTAATCACGCATTTTGATGATAATTGTTATCAAGTTACACAGTTTTCTTTCGTTTTCATACAGTATTACAATTGTCACAACAAATAAACAGTAGAATATTTTACACTTGGTTTTTCTTGTAAGATAATGTTATAACCGTGCATTCAAAGAGTTCTTTCGATATCAACATCACACACACACACATACACACACACACACACACACACATGCACATGTGTGCATACACACACAAACAAAATAAAATAAAATAAACTGTAATAATAATAATAACAATATGCACATTGAAAGCTTCGTTTACGAATCTGTGATAACTACAATTAATTACACATACACATTTGCAGACACCACATCTTGTAGATTTTTCTATGTTGTAAACCAAAGTTCTTACTGCGCATAGCTACATAATAACTCAACCACAGCATATGGACAGTAAAGCCAAGTTTTGATTTCTCTTATGTTTAGGACCAAATAACTACAGTGACACATCAGCTTACATGTCTGAGCCCATAAAACAGCATGCCTCCAACCCCCACCCCCAGAACAAAGTTCAATTCAACAAATAAGAAAGAGACATATGTCAATATGCATGTTATAACAACATATTTCCTTCTTACATAGAACCTGACACTTAAAAGTAACATAATTAAACAAAAATTTCTCACAGTTTTGACAGACCACTGAAATTTATCCTATATTGTATCTGTATAAAATTACACAGCAAAGTAATTAAAATAACTAAGTTAAAAAACCACATGGTCCACAAGAAGAGGCAGAGTACTTAATACGAAGCCATTCTCCATCAGAAACACAGGGCCTGTCGATGTCTAAATAATATATACGTCACATGAGGAGTGAAAAGATGTTCCACACATACTAGTCCTAACTTTTCAAGCATGTTTCATACTGAAACAAACAGTCCATTATCCTTGTCTTGTCATCATTAATGCTTGAAACAACATAGTTTCTGGGGTTGTAATTTGCATGTAATTTAATCCATTCATTGGTGACCAAAGAGCTGTGTTAAATGCCATATTCTGAGCAAAAATAAATACAAAATATTCTACGCAGTTTTTTTCTTATAGTATCACAGTGACAGTTACACGCTCACAGGATGCACGGAAATGGAACACATAAAGATCACAGTGACACTTTATATATCTCTTCTGAGAGCATTCAGTAACACATTTCAGAACGAAGAATATATAAAGGAATTTGTCTGATGAGCAAATATTGTTTTACAATTAGTGTAGGTCTTGAAAAATTGTATTATTCTACATTACCTGAACTGGTAGTACTTGTCATTGTGCTACACTAAAATAATATGTCTCTTATGGTGTCCTGAGAGTTGTGGAAAAGTAATGAATTCTGTTACATTTCAAAATGCCTAGCTAGCATATGATGCATAATGAATATTCCAAGCTATCTTGTCATGCAAGCAATGAACAAGTTAATATCAAAATGTACCAATGCAGGGAGAAACAGACTCACATTTTATGGCCATAAGGGCTGATTAGGGCTGCCACTGTGTTTGGAAATAAAATATCTATATATATTTATATACATATTTTACACTTTTCAGGAAGGGGAATGGGATATAATAGTTAATATAATGACTGGGCTAGAGGCTGGATGACTCAGGAATAACTGTATGATTCCTGGAAGAGAAAAAGGAGGTTTTCTGTTCTCCATAGTGTCCACACGGACTGTTATGGTCCACTGAACCTCATTTTCAATGGGTACTGGGGTGAGGCAGCTGGGGAATGAAGCTGACTGCTCACCCCCTACTCACCTCCATCCAGTGCCAAGTGAAGAATCCACCCCTCTGTATGGCTTAATGGTGTTCACAGGGATAGCATTACCTGTACTTTATTTTTATTAAACATTAACTAAGTTAAACTGTAATTGAGGGAAAGGGGAGTAGATTATTTATTATACAAAGCAGAGTGCTCTAAATGCCAGACCCTAAATAAACAACAAGGAACCATAAAATTTAAAATAAAAGATTTACTGGAAACAACAATCCAGGTGAAGGTCAGTGAAATTATAATTAAAAAAGACAGGCCATGTACATACAAACGTGACATAGAGGCACATTTGTAAAACCACCATTGTAGTGGAAAAGCAATAAATATTCTGAGAGTGTGTCTGTAGCCTTAATTATCCAGCATTCAAAGTACATGCCCCATGTTATATTTTCTCCTATGGCCTGTCTGTCTCTACCATATTTTTCCATATTATCTCATTAATGGCAATATTTTCGAGAAAAAGTTTATAGAACACCAAATGTGTGTTTTGATTTTATATAGAATATTTGTCTGAAACATTTCTCATTCTAAGAATTCAGTGAGATATTACTATAAATTTACAGAGTTTTCATGTAAAGTACCTTTTACTCTGGTCAGATTTTAATAAAACTTTCGCCTTGACAGATTTTCAAAATGTAATCATACATCACATTTCATGAAAATATGTTCAGTAGGAATCAAGTTGTTCCATCCATACAGATAGACAACCATGATAAAGCTAATAGACACTTTTTGCAGTTTTGTGAAAGCGCCTAAAAACTGACAAATTAACTTACCAAATAAGTAACTCCATGAAGAACAGTCCTACTTGAGAAGCAAATAGGTGCTCAGTTAGTCAAGTAATTCTCTACCTTCTGTGGAACCAAAAGGTTCAGTACAATGTCCATAAGGGCCTATGTTACTACTGAGAATATACTGCACAAATAGTTGCAGACAGGCAACAAGGGGTGGTCCTCCAGCTTAGGGGTTGTGCAGGGGTCTAAAAACTCATTTTTACAAAACCTATTATGGTACAAAATGTTACAAAATGTTTCACAGACAAGTAAAATTACATATTATAAAATTGTTAGGTGTTCATAAGAGTAACAATTTTGCATTACCAAGTTCTTTCAGATGCATAATGCATAATGTTACACTATTAAAGACCAATATATGGACTGAAGTTACTAACATATTTAGTTTCCGTATCCAAGCTAGTATCGTTGAAGGGTAAATGAAACATACTAATTACAAATGCCTTTCGGTAAAAAAAGAAAATCTTCTCTTATATACTGTGCTTACAACTGATGCAACAGTGACATATTTTTGTTTGTAGAATCTCATATAATATTAATTACCAGTTTCACTGGTTAGAAATTTGATCTCTGCCATACAAATTTTTAGATCTCACATTGCAAAACTTACCTTGATTTCAGTTAAAGAATGCATCCTTAATAAAACCAGATTTTATTCTGCTGGATTTCATTAATATTTAGTTTAAGGAAGTAGGAAATATGAGCTAATGATAAAATGCAAGTAGTATTAATACAATAAATGAGGCCTTGTGAGTGAATAAATAAAGGGGCATCTACAGCCTAAGAATTTGTTCTAGTATCATACACAGATAACCAAGATACACATTGAAGAAACCAAGCCTTTTAATTACAATGTAGTTTATCTCAATGTGCAAACAATAATTTTACAGTTGATTTTAAATGCAAACAACAGTTCTGTTTTTGGGCTCAGACTAACTACATTACAAAGCATCAAAGGACAGGTCAGTTGTTCCCATCCTCCCCTAACAAATTAAAAGCTGGTGCCTTTTTCACATTTTTGGTAATAATCCCATATAAATATTGTTTGTACATTTAAGCTGCCTTCTTTTGACTACAATTGCATCAACTCCAATAACTCCTATGTCACTAATATACTGCAAAATGCTTGCTGATTTTAAAACACATATTCCATCAACACTAAACATAGTGCAAAAAATCAGATGTACATTTTTTAAAATGTTTTTAGTCCTTAAAGAGCTGAATCATCTTTTTTTTATTCTGCTCCTCTTCTTGGTATATCATCTTTTAAAGCTCTAATTTAGGGCAGTGATAAAAATGAACGAAGTTTTTGTGGTGCTGAAACATTTACACCATTCACTGTAATATTACTGTGTATATTACATTCAAAAGTTTCATTTGTTGCGACATTAGCAAACACTTCTTGCTCAACACATGACTTTTCATTCACACTAGTCAACACAAATAAAAACAAGTTGAGCTACATTGTCCTTATGATAAATGTGCAATATTAATTACTGTACTTTGTCCATATTTTGATTATAACACACATTCCGCAAATTATTCTTCGAATAAGATCTTTTGCTTCGACTTACATACATGAACACATGTAGACCATTTCGTGTGGAAGTAAAAAATTTCAGAGTGGTCGTATCTTCTGATATTGAACTCAACAGAAAAATATTTACAGCTTATATATACATATGTATTTTACACTCTTAACACTGACACATTACATGCTCTTATACCTTGTCTTGCAATTATTCTTTCCTTCCAACACAATGGTAATACATCCACTGTGGAGACAGTGGTTACTTTCCAATTATAAATTTAGTTAAAAAAGATACACATGAAAGACAAAGAGTTTTGTAGACTTTGTTAAGCATGAAAGTGTACTTTCAGCGTTACGGCTGAAGCATGGGAACAGCACAGATATAGAAAACAGTATTACAGTTCAAGTGATCATTATTTTTGAACCATGAGAAGTGTGTCATGAATTATAGAGAAACATTAGCTTAAGAAGCATACACAATGCACATGCAAATTATAGTCAGTGATCAAGGCATCTCATAAATTCCCAGGATAGTGAATTCAGGGTCAGTTCAGTCCATGCAGCTTTTATGGTGGGCAGACTGACATTGGGACAGGTTTTTTCCCTGAATACTTTGGTTTTTTCCTGTGTCAACACCATCCCACCAATGCTCCATACTCTATTATCAGTTGACAACATTATTCAATAGCATACTTACAGTGAATCAATACGAATGAAGATTAGTAGCTTCTGAGGTGAGATGTTCTATAGCCCAAAAAATAAATATGCAAGTGTTTCTGAGAAACCTGCTGCTCCATCAGGAGGGTAAGTTGTACACCATATTAGTGAAGGAAGTACTTATTAAAAAAAATATAACAAATTCAAATCACGATATGGAAATGAAGCTAAATTAAATAATAATTTTTAACAAAAATAGAAATGAAGTACAGGGTGGAGAAACAAGACTATCCAAGTATGTGCTTTTAATTTCCTACAGTCAATAACAACACTGTGGATGCACATGCTAGTGAGATGGGACCAACACTAGTAAAACTAAATATCACAATAGATAGTGGAACACTATAGAACTTTTACTTGGTACATTTTTAACTGTACATAAAAAATTGATGGCCATGCAACATTTTGATTTTGCTTTCACTTTGACAGCAATAATTCATGTACTGGTGGGGCAAGGGAAGTGTGAAACAAGGTTATCAACAGTTTAGCAAATTATAGTGTGTATAAAATATTGCTTGTAAATTAACAAACATATATATGACAATAGTGTGAAACTTTGAGGTTATTTCCAACAAATTTAACAAAGGCAGAATATCTATTTTAGTAATACCTTCTTCCTATTGATAATGTAACAATAATATTAGTAATAAAAATAACAATTTCTGACATTTTTACAACTGCAAGCAATAAAAAATTCTAAACCAAGACATTTAACAAATAGCATTCTTGACTGTACACTTAAATTACCTATAAAATATTAGAAATGCTGTCATAATTATCCATAAACAATAATAAAGCTGAAATTCTGTAATCTGGAATTTATACAAACAAAAATATGTAACATAAAAAAATCAATCAAACTTTGGAACAAGCAGGGTACGCAGTCTTATATCAGTCTCCATATCACGCATATAGAAATTAAACAGCAGGTATACGCTGTTAAAAACGTTATTTCATGTCAGACAATAAAAAGAGTCCAGTACAAAGAAACTGAACGCTATAAAGTAAGATGAAAGGACTTGCTAAAATAAATGATACATTATAATATGATACTTTGATGTGAAAATTTTATTCCAGTATCAAATAAATTTGAAAGTGATTCTGTGGATGCAGATAAAGATGATGAAAAAGGATAATTTTCAAGTAGCAATGGAATAATGACATGATGATACAATGTCTGAACATTTACACTCCAGGTAGATGGCAATGTGTACCATAAATATCATTGACAACTTTTGTCCTGCTAACTTGCATTAGCTATGAGTGCACATGCACAAACCTATAAATAGGCATGTCTCAAAAACCAAACACTGCAAGTGTTTAATTAAACACAAAATCTGAAAAAGTAGCCTGGGCTGAAAATGTATTTATGTACTAGTTTAGAAGTTGCGATTGGTCAGGAAGAAGTTTGGAATTATTCATCTGATGACTATGGGGGAACCAATATTTGATGTTACTGACTGCAGTGGAAGTGGGTATTGTTTCATAATTACATGTTTGGGAGACTGGGTAAACCTGCTTCATAGTTTGTACTTTTTATCAAATGATATTAGGGTGGTCAAATATAAAAATCAGTAGTTGGGAGTAATACAGAATACATACAAAATTTCAGTTGGGAAATCTGTAGTGACAGATGCCTTGTATGACCTAGACACTGGTGGGAGAATGATATTGAAATGAATCTGATAGAAATTTGGTGTCAAGATTTGGACTTGGTTCATCTGGTTCAAGATAGGTAATGGCGATGGCCTCTTATAAAGAGTAATAAATTTTGGATTCCAAAAATTGTGGGGAATTGCTTGGCTAGTTGAACAACTATTTAGTTCTTTAAGGATTGTGTCCCATAGAGTCAAGTCAGTTAATAAAATTTCAAGTACTGTGTTATGGTGAAGTAAGTATTTAATTTAGTGTTAGGGCTTTAACTGTAGCCAGGTACTGGCACCAAAATTTGTTACTTTTCAGACACTTATTACACTCTGTGATAAAACATAATCTGCAGGAGCAGTTAATATATATGATATGCATTGGTGTTCATAGTACTCATTACTGTGTTCAAAATATAGACACAAATAGCTGAACTAATTAAAATGGTATATGAACAAATGTCCCTAATGAGACACTTTCATGCAGTGTGTTAAAATAATTTGGTTTATTGTAATGACTAAGGTTAAATATTAATACACCAACTTACTTTGATATTGTATGCGTAACAGCCCATTATTAAGTGTCTTACATATTTGCAGCAAAAGTTTTGTTGCAATTCTTAGCACAATTACTAACATGTAATTAATTATTTCTTTTCAAATGCTGTAAAATCTGTATCAGTGCTTGTCTGAAGAATGTCACATTTTCAAAGAAATAATATGTTATAATTAGCCTGCTGGAAGTAAGGAATAATTGTAGTATACATCATGTTTGTTCTTTGAAACAACAGCACTCATACAACATGTAAAACAAAATGTACATAACATTTCATTACAATACTAGGCAAATGCTTTTGGTTAATTTAGCACCATTTTGTATTAGCATGCCTCTTACTTACTCATATTAGATATTTCTTCCAATAATCCTGACATACCAACTACTATAGCGGAAGATAAGTTTGAGGAAAATTAAGTTGTGGAATGTACAACTGTTAAATTTGTAGAATAAAATCTGTTACCATATTTTTTTAATTCTTTAAAGTTTGCAACTAATAATATTGTATTCTGTATTCTAATACTGTATCACTGTATATACGGAGATATTTAATATTTTTGGCTTGATCATCTGGTTTATTGTTTTCCAAATCACCATGTTAACAAAATTTAAGTACAGGAACATATTTTAAAGTTTCATGTCGTATTTTATATTCATACATTATAACATTTGGAAGTCTCATGTGGGAGGGTGTAAGAATGTGACATTTGTATGGTTCAATGCAGAGAAGTGACCATTAATTTGTATGTTACAGAAGGAACTGTCAGGGACTCAGTTACAACAAAACCACTAATCTATCTTGATAATTCAGTTGTCAACATTACATTCTCACTAACTTGAAAGTCCATATTAAAATATTCGACATTGGTAATATAAGGTATACCAAGCAGACTGTATCATAGTATTTATCTCACGTGAAATTACAGAGTCAACATTTGTCATAGTATCTCAAGTTCATTACTTACAGCATGTAGCAAAGAGAAAATGGCATTATTTCTCAGATTAGAAGATACTGAGCAGTTTCTACAGACAAGGATTATGTGCCTGATAAATATTGTTGCAATTTTAAATATGGCATATTTTATCAAAACAGTGAAGTAAACACTTAATACTTCAAGACTTAACTGCAGTGAACAATTTTGTATCTTAACTGGTACTAAGTTTCTATACATTTTTCTGTGGATTGTGCCATTTTATTTACTTTTATCATCGAACCAGGTACATTCCCTTATTCATACTGAATATATTTAAATAAATTTTGGAGCCGTATTACTGAGTGGAATTATTTATGAGTACGGAATACACTGTACGGCATTAAGTGGTAGAATGATGATGGATGATGACTGAGTAATATGTATAAGGAAATAGACATTGCCTATGTTAAGGTACTATCCCAACATTTACCTGGAGGAAATGAAGGAAACCATAAAAGCCTCAGTGTGACTTACATTTATACCAGGGCCTCTCAAATACAGAACACTGAATTCTAACTGCCTGGTCAGTGCTAAGTGCACATTAAGAAAATGATACAGGTTGAATGCTCCTATATCTTAAGATATCAACTGTAACACTTGAGAACATGAACAAAGTAGCACAATAGTCAGACCACAAGCCGGGTTCCTTCTGGCCCCTTTCATCCTTGCCAGGAAAGGGATAGTAATAATTTTGAAGTTTTGTATAGGAACTAGCTTCTTCTCCCTTTCTGATTAATGTAAATGTCAAAGTGGCATAAACATATCAAATTAAAAGACTGTGAGTACTCTGTGATATATAAATCATTTTGTTTTAATGCTTTACTTTTTCAGAAAGAAATACCAACAAAACACAAAAAAATTGTCATTTCAAGTGAAGGCTTATGTATTTATCAAGTTTATGTACATGTATGTTAATGGTTTTTATGTTTATATTCACAAACTAATAGGCAATATCACAAAAACATATTACAGTATACAACAGGGGTGCACAAATTATGTAACAATCTAGGTGCCACTTTCAAATTCTTGGCAAAAGGAGGGTGACATAAAGCAAGTTCTGTACTGAGGATCCACTATTCTGGAGCAACCTGCAAAACTCTCTATCACCTGGTGTTTTCTGCTCACTGTGTGAGAAATGATACACATTTTTGCATGTGAGGAAAGAACTGCAGTTATTATACAGAAAATATTAATGCCACCATATCAAATTATTCTCCTGGCTGACCAACATTCAAAATTTGTGCAAATCTAGTATACACAACAATATAATTATCTTACTAACTTGTAGACAAGAATCTATTTCGTGAATAAAATCTGTCTTTCATCATGGGAACTGAACCGTCAATTAACACGTGTATGCTGTTATATTTTAATTAATAAAATCAATAAAAAATTGTCATAATTGGTCCAAATGAGTGTAATTTCAGAGATTTATTATCACATGATCTGCATTGAACCATGAAACTAATAGTAATCTGTTAATGTTAACATTTGATCTATGTTGGAAGTTGTATTCAACAAAGTTTATTTCTTAATTTCTGTTTGCTATTTTTCCTGGACCAATACTGAAGTTTTATTAATTATGGCAGTGATATTGCATATAAACCCAGCTACATAAGCAGGTAAGTTACACACTGTCGTTTTCAAATTCCCACCATACACAAAGCATTTTTAGATATTAATGATTACAAGATGACACAACTTTCAGATTGTTGATAGGGCAGGATTCCCTACCAGACACTTTTTTCTTAGCATAAATTCTACTAAGAAGAGGCTCCATACTGGGTTAATTACATTATAGACAAAGAACATATCTTTCATTTGTTCTTCTTGGAGTGTTTTAATGTAATGGTACACATTTCTAACTGCACATAAATCAGCATCTGTTACTAAGGGTTTGTGGTGACACATCTGCAAAAATGAAGCTGAAATTTGACTCTCATTACAGCAGAACAGCACAAAGGTATACAAAGTATCAACAACCATAATACAACACACATAAAAATATAAACATGGTGAAAAATAGGGAGATAGGCCACCACAATTTTAGTACGACAAATTAAAAAATTTTATTGAATTTCTCATTATAAATTCCATATAGAATTTAAAGAACACAGTGATCACAGGATGTGTTAAAAGTGTACCTAGCATATACTGAAAGAACCGAAGGAGGATATTAAAATTCACATTTCCAAGCAAATTTTGTGTGTTTGAAATGAATAACCGCAAGAATGCACCTACTAACTTAACCATGCCCGTCTATCTGTTCACATTTAACAACTTCAGAGCCACTGAATGGATTGTCATAAAATCTGTTATTGAGGGATTTTACTACTTTTTTTTTTACACTATGTGTACATTTTCAAATTTGTTTAACATTAAAAACATCAAACTCATATTCAACCAAAACTGAACAGCTTGTTGAATTAACAATTTATAAACATGGAAGGGCAATCTACAGGGCAGGGAGTGACAGTTGCTATATTCAGGGCAATTTCTATTTAAAGTAGAAGAACCTCACTGAGGCAATTTTAATACCACCTATCATCATTTTATTAATTTAAATTAAATTTTCTGCTATGCAGCTGAAAGACTGCCAATGTGACCTCACCAAGAAGCTATTGAAGAAAGAAGTGAGAACAGCTATAATCAGGATGCTGTAAACAGAAGGCTCATAATCTACACATTTCACCTAATATTGAGAGGATAGTATAATATATGAGGGTATGAGCATTAGTGTATGTAGTGAAGATGCAGTACATGGGTTTTTCATCGAAAGTTCTTTGAAAATGATTACTTTGAAGACAAGAGAGAAGGCAGTGGATGGAAATGGTTCTGAATTGTGTCCAATTGTGTTCTTTCATATTAGTAGTTCTAAATCCTCAGGCTTCACTATCAGGGTATCAGTTATAACTCGTCAAAGTGTCTCTGTGGTAATATCTCAAAACTTGGCATATTAAAGATGAAGAAAAACTTAACGTTGTTTATATTCCCTTAGTAAGCATAAGTAATGGTGGCCACTTTCTTTGCTGTGGGAGCTATGTTAAGTCAATAAACGTAGTTACTAGAGTACAGGATGGACATACATATTTCAATTCCTGGCATAGTCAATGTTCCTTCCATGGGATATGAGTTTTGCACAGCAGTGTTGATAAAAGTTCTATTATTATCAACTACTAAATAGCTGTTAATAACTATTTACCAAATGACATAATAGTCTAAAATCAAATCTTCCATTAATATTCTCTTTGCTACCCCATCCAAATTGGCTCTCAGACATATTCAGCCTATTTAATGAGTACAGCAGATTCTGGTCCTGCAGAGAAAATGGCTGAGGCATGAAGCTGACCACTTGTCTCCAACTGGTGTCAAGGCTGCGAACATGTGGAGATATGCGTCCACACTCATATGGTTTCACAGTGCAATGCTAAATTATGTAAACTGACAACTTCACTGCAATGCTGTGATGCATAATTTTGGAAACCCAGCATGTTCACAGGCAGGTGTTTTTTGTTTAGAACTTATTAATTTTACATAATAATGTTTTATAAAAAGGCTAAAAAAAATCACAAAAGTGAGCCCTTCATTCATACAAGAAAATTGTACAGTTTAAAATGCCCATCAGATATCCAAAATCACCTTAAAAATTATCAATTAACATGCACTCACAGCATGCAACTCATATTAAAATGAAGACTCAGATTTGAAGCTTTACATCATATTTTTGCAATTGAAATGGGTATCTTGTAGTAATGCACATCTCCATGTATTTATAATCGCATAGCATAATTTTGTTCCAAGTTAATGAAGCTGCAGATACACGTATTTTAAAATTGAACCTTTGCTTCTATTGTACTAATACTTGAAATCCTTCCCATCAACAAACACTGTGTAATCTGGTACCGTGTTCCAGATGATTGTATTCATGTATATGTTCCACGCACATTTCTCTTTGTGATTTTTTTGATTGTATGATGCCTTAAAAATGGTTCACTGTGAACTGAAAAATGTTGGAGTTGGTATGATATAGACCACTGGGGAGTTTTCCTGTACACTGTGCTCTTTATTGGTTGATTTATTAAAGGTGAAATGAGAACAGTTGTTAAAGTATCCAAATTCCAGTACCCCTTTGTTCTAACTACAACTTAACAATACTTTAACATGCTGAGTATTATTCAGGTTTTGGACATTTTTCATGATATTATATACAAAAAAAGACATGTTTCAAAACTAGGTCTATTCCCATCCTCAGGTAAAAATGTGGGGCATCAACTACTCAATCAGATACAATAAAAAGTGTTATTCTCAATCACTGGACAACTCATGTCAGTTAATTAGAGTTGAACTCCACATTGTGCCATTGTTAGTGGACTGCAGTCTGTGATGGTGTATCAAGGGTAGAAGACAAGAAAAATAGAGTTTAGTAGGAAATTCATTTTCAGAGACTTTCATGAGCACTGAGTGATTGTGGCATTCTATTGCTGAGGTGATATATCAGGGCTTAACTGTACTTACACACACACACACACACACACACACACACACACACACACACACACACATGCGCACACAAACACCTGCACACACCCATGCAACACACCCATATAGAATAACATTTTATCCATGGAAGGTAATAGTAAATATGAATTAAAAATTACAAGAATTGCATAAAATACCTATGAAGATTTAATACTGAGAAAGAAACAGAACTATAAATAAATAAAAGCAAATCAAAACCATAACATACCCCATAAACACAGATTCAACAGAAAATTGAATCTAATGTGACACATATTAATTGCCCACCACTGGCCCCAACTGTGGCAGAGAACTGGAATGACAAAAATGCATTAAGAAAGATGAGCATAAGAAACCTACCAGCTCTATTGGCTCTTTGTACTATTTGATAACTTCTTTGCAGATGATGGGGATCCATATGGACAGAATTTTCAAATGAAGTTGGCAGATAGCACAAACTTCTCTTTTTTGTCTTAGTTTTAGGCATTCACAAGTCTAGCCATTATTTTATTTTTTATTCTCATTCGAGGACAAAACATAATCCAAGCTGCATATTTGGAAGTAGTTAATTGACATCAGTTGTCCAACAATTCAGAATATTTTCTCTGTGTCAAATCTAATTTGAAAGTTAGCTCTACAACCTTTCACCCACGGATGAGAATGGGTTCCCGAAACTTTGTGTTCTTATTTTGAATAAGATATTATACACTAAATCAAGAAGTCTAGTAAAATTAAGTGTAATGTACCACCATCACAACCATAAGAACTGAACTTGTACATACTTCTGAATACACAACCCACAAAATATTATGTTTTGAGATTCATAAAAATTACTGAGTTTCACAGCATGCACATTTCTTTCGAGTGAATGAAAATGTGTGATAACATCACAAGTTCAGTGTGTGTGTGTCAGAAATTCAGGAAGTAGCATAACTGTAAAGAAATATGCATTAAGAAAGTAGTCTACATGACCAGATCAGTTGTTTCATCTTGTAAGTATTTACATATTTTATGGTCTTACCACTCCAGTGTTAAATGGCAGTATATTTCTGCAATGTTGACACTCTCCATAGGATCATCTTGCATCACTATTCCCACTTTGTGCACTATTTGCAATGATATAACTGTTTTATTGCTTAGAATCAATTCTTATTAAATGTACTTCAACCTACTTTATAATACAGTCACACGTCACAGATATGCTTCATGGCAAGACCTACAGTTCTGTAACATTCCAACAATCTGCAAGTGTACCACCACAGCAGTTTACATTAATTCCTTTGATAATATTCAAACACAACTAAAGCCTCTGACGCTTAGGAAAGTATGTACATAATACTTTTGTGTTACAGATTGTCTGAGAGAGGCTCTGATATTCCTTCACATGTAAGTTTCTTCACTGCTTATTCAGTGCTGACTGCTTTAAATTGCTTTAAATTACTTACACAAATTTCCTTCATGTTAATCTTATGTTTGTGCTTTTTGCTATGGATGCCAATAAACTCTACCATGTACAATGCCATTGCAGATATTCTCCATAACATTATTGCCTACAATATTATTTAACAATCTAAGCCATATGTTGTAACAACCAATCTTTCATTTTTGTACCAAGCTTCAATTCTCAACCAAAGTTGTTCAACCCAAGGCACTTCCTTCAATCAGTAAGCCCACTGATATTCCTTCTGTTGAAAAATGACTTCACCTACAGAATTTTGTTAGTTAAAAGGTAACAACCCTTGCATATTTTTAATCTCTAATTAGGAGTTTTCCACTAGCAACAAAGACCAACTTAACACGTAAGCTATTACGCTGCATATACACATAACAAAAAGCATATTTCTAACATAAGGAATGTCTTTACAATGTGTTTCAAGTCCTATAGCAGCAGTAAATATGCCTTTTCATTAGTTTTAATGGGACGTACAACATACTGTTACTTTTCCTACATTTTCGTTTGCATATCATACAATTATTTTGCATCTTAATTTATTAACAAACTAAACATGTTATATTATGAGAGCTATACGATGAGGTATTTTATGCACTGATTTGGTGATCTTCCATCTTCATATGATACCTCAAGTATATCACTACTCTGGAACCCCACTTCAATCTTAAGTGTCTTACTGCCCATCTCTTTTGGCCAGTACATGACTCAATATGAGCTCTTGGTAGTGGCTGTAAATTATGGTGACTGATACGATGGTGGTTTTGTGAGCGCTGTAAATAAATTTACAAATTCTGTCATATATAAAGATGTCAATATATGTAGAATATATAGGAAGTGAGGAAGCAAAGGGAACAATTGTTATTAAGGGAACAGGGTAGCACATAATATGTCTTACAGAGGCTGGCTTTGTATGTGCGTGCACTCACACACACACACACACACACACACACACACACACAAGCATGTGCACACATACCAATGCACACGTGCTCACACACAAGCATGAGCACCACATATGCAAGCATGTATGCATGCGCTGTGCATATGCATGTGCGCACACACACGCACATGCACGCACACACGCGTGCACAAACACACACACGCACACATGCCTGCACCTGCACAAACACCCACACACAAACACAAACACACACACA